>Ga0315336_1000383_pt1 | contig 132533 bp, 130 predicted proteins | sample ASW5metaG_FD_204512 | JGI IMG/M metagenome (GOLD analysis project Ga0315336, IMG submission 204512) | Ammonia-oxidizing marine archaeal communities from Monterey Bay, California, United States - ASW #5 | ecosystem: Environmental > Aquatic > Marine > Intertidal zone | place: USA: California... | reverse complement strand
GCTATGAAGTGGTTGGCGGCGTTGATCTGGTGCGTAAAATTCAGGTGGACAATCTGACCGAGACCCAAACCGCCGAGATTGGCAGCGATTTTCCACGTTTACCGGACGCCACCCGCGGCTTTTCACTGGATCGGCAAGGGCGGTTCTGGATCGGCACCGGCTTTGGTTATTTGAGCGGACGGCAATTGCACCGGGTCAACGCCACCGCGCTGATCGTGGAGAAATCCGTGGAGCTGCCAGCGGATATCGCCGCACTGAGTTTTTCGACGGACAGTGTCTCGGCGCTCACCGGAGCGCGGTTTCAGATTTTCGGCTCCCAGCAGAGCGGGCAGGTCGCCGTGTTTGATGAGGATTTGCAATTGGTGGCGAAAGTCGAGACGTCGTCCCCAGTTTGTACCGGCGCCGTGACCGATCAGCGGGAGGAGGGCTGGATTGTCCTGTCGGGCCAGCTCAGCACGTCGCCGATCAGTGATCTGCAAATTGTTCATGTCACGATTTTCGGCTCCCCGGCGGTGGACGGAGAGGCATTTAATATCACTTCCGAAATTCACACCATTGGGGCAGCAGACCTGACACCGCTGGGCGGTAATGGTGGCGAGAGCAACAATGTGACGCGGCTGGTCGCCTATTTGCCCGTCAGCGAGGAACTGGTCTTTCAAAATGATCACCGGATTTTCAAATGGTCTCTGCTGACCAAAACCCTCACGGCTTCGCGCGATACAGGGGGTTTGAACGGGACGCTGTCACTGGGCCATGGCCATAACCATACCGAGCTTTTCTATGTGGAATCAGGGCGTTACGCGGTCTATCTGGACGCCGGGTCTCTGGCGGAAATCGAGCGGGTGGATTTGACCTTGTTTACTGGAATAACCAGTTTTGTCAGCAGCCTGTATGACGCGCCCACGGACAGTTTGATGGTTTTCGATGCCAGTATCGGCGTGCGGCGGTTGTTTTTGCGGCGGCGCTCGGGCGGGGCGACGGATCTCGGCGCCCTTGTCGGTGATCTCTGTACGGCGGCGGGTCTGTCTGCGGCGGATCTGGATATGAGCCAGCTGCAAGCCGAAGTTCCGGGATATGTGGTCAATCGGCCCATGTCCATTGCCGACGCGCTGCAGCCGTTGCGTCAATACGGTTTTTTTGACTGCGTCGAAAGCAATTACATATTGCAGTTTATACCGCGCAATCAGGCGAGCAGAATGGCGATTGACTATGATCAGATGCTGGCGCCGCCGGTGCTCAAACGCACCCAGGAAAGCGAGTTACCGGAACGGATTTCGGTGAACTATCTGGCGGCGGATGCGGGCTATCAGCTGGGCTCGCAATCGGAAAAACGCGCCTATCAGCCCGCTGCCACCATGTTTGGCCGTAATCGCCTGAGCCGTGATTTGCCGCTGGCGCTGACGGCGGACGGTGCCCGGCAGACGGCGGAGAAGACTTTGTATGCGGCCTGGGCGGAACGGCAATCTGTCAGCGCGCGGCTGCCACTTCGCTATTTGCTGCTGGATCCGGCAGATGTGGTCAATGTCAGCTTGCCGGCCGGCACTGCGGAAATGCGGGTGGGAGAGGCCAGTCTCGGTGCCGATATGAGCCTGGCGGTGGCGGCAAAAACGATTTCCGCCTTTGACTATAGGTCCCGCGCGTTGGGACAGCCCGGCACCGGCTATGAACAGGTGCTGATCCGGCAGGGGATTTACGGGGAGCTGTTTATTCTCGACCTGCCGTTGCTGCGCGATCAGGATGCCACGGCAGGCAGCGGCAGCCGCTATTATTTCGCCCTGGACAACTATCAGTCGGCGGCGCAAAGCGGCGCGCTTTATTCCACTTTCGATGAGGATCGCTATCAGCTGGACGGGACGGTCTTCACCAATGCCAGCTGGGGCATTGCGTTGCAGGCTCTGGCGCCCTCCGACACGCCCTGGCAGACCGATCGGGTGAACGGACTGGACGTGAGCTTTATCAGCGGCGGCGCGGCGCTGGAAAGTATATCCGAAGCCGCCTTGCTCAATGGAGGCAATGCGCTGTTGGTCGGCAATGAAATTATCCAGTTTGCCGAGGTTAGCCAGAATGCCGATGGCAGCTATCATTTAAGCACATTGATCCGCGGCCGCCGCGGCACGGAAGCGGCCCAATTGAGCCACCAGACCGGCGAGAAGGTTGTGTTACTGACCGAAGAGGCCCTGGGACGAGCCTTCACGCCGCTCGGCGACTTGAACGTGCCCCGGTCTTTCAAGGGGGTCGGGACCGGGCGCCTGCTGGAGGACGCGCCGGTGACGATCAAGACACTTACCGGGAACGATTTGCGGCCCTATGCACCGGTGCAGGTGGCAGCAACGCGGGACAGTGGGAATTTGTCACTCGACTGGCAGCGGCGAACCCGCCTTGGCGGTGGTGCGCTGAACGGGATTGTTCCCCTGTCAGAGGCGTATGAGCGGTATGAACTGGTGTTTATCTTCATGGACCAGATAGTCAGCAAATACATCTCAGGTGCCACGGAATATCTCTATGAACTGGCAGAGTTCAACAGCGATTTCGGGACAGATCTCGCCGATATCCCGGCGCTTTCCCTCACACTTTATCAACTTTCAGAAACCATTGGCCGGGGATATCCGGCGACGGAGGAGATTTAACATGTCGCAACTGGATTTACCGCAAATTGCCGAGAGCCAGGCGTTGGCTTATGTGACGTCCAACGATGCCGACGCCCGGCTGGAAAAGGCGCTTTGTGAGGAGATTTCCGACCATGACGCGTCGGCGGGGGATTTTTCCATCAGCACGGAGGATTTTCGAGGCGCCTGGCATCAGGTGATCGGCGGCGCGCCGGCCGCTGCCTTCACCGTGACCGTGCCCGGCTTGCAGCGGCCGTTTATGCTCACCAACAACAGCGGCCAGACAGCGACTATCCAAACAGGTAGTGGCAGCGCCGGTCAAGTGCTGGAGACGGAAACCCGGTTATTTTACTGCGACGGCAGCAATGTTCTGGCCCTCAGCGATCAGTCCGTTGATGGCGGGGAGGCGGGCAGTCAGGCAGGGGCGTTGGCGTATAAAATGGCGGATGAGACGGTGGCGAATAATACGGCTCTATCCCTCAACTGGGAGGACGCGGCCTATGATACGGACAGCTTCCATGATCCGCTGGTCAATGGCAGCCGTCTGACGATCCCGAGCGGGGTGACAAAAGTCCAGCTGACGGCCCAGATCCGCTGGGACGACAACAGTGTCAACTTGCGCGAAGTGCAATTTTATAAAAATGGCTCCAACGCCTATACCGGTCGCGCCTTTAGCCGGGTTGAGGCGATCAGCGGTGCCACCCTTCAAACACTGGTATCGCCGGTTCTGGCGGTCACAGCCGGAGATTATCTGGAAGTGGCTGCGTGGCAGAATTCCGGCTCCAGCCGAGAGGTCCTTACCCATGACAGCTGCTGGTTCGGCCTACAGGTCATCGGCTGATTTCGCTTTCAGATACTCAGGAGAGAATGATGGACAGGCTTGAACAGGAAATCGGCGCCTTGCGGGCGCGGGTGGAAAATCTGCATCTGGATATGGTGGAACTGCGCGACGATGTGAAGTCGCTGACCCTGCAGGTGAGCATGGGGCGAGGCGCCTTGAAACTGATCGGTATCACAGGCGGCGTCCTTGTCGCGTTAACAACCTTTGCCGCCTGGATCGGCCAGATGTTCAAACCCTTTACCCCGTAAATCAAAAACAAGGAGAATTTGGCCATGTATTTAACCCCGCCATTGCTGGAGGCTGGCATCTTGCTGGCGTTCGAAGTCCTGACAATCCTGGTGACCCTGGCAACCATTGTCACCGCCCTGACACCGACCCGCTGGGACAATCAGGTCATGGACAGGCTGTTTCATTATGTCAACCTGATCGCCGGAAATGTCGGTCATAACAGAAATGCCGACGACGGATGACACCTTATGAAGCGGCCCTTTGCGCGAAAATCGCCTACCTTGACAACGGCGCCGCGGCGGCCCGTAAACTCGGGTTCAGCTATCAGGCGGTGCGGCGAAAATCACATTTCGCCTGGATTGGGCGGCGTGGGTCGCTCACCGTTATTGCGTTTCGCGGCACGGTATTTTCGCGCGCGGGGCGGCGCCATTACCAGACCAATATCGCGACGGATCTGGTGCCCTGGATGGGGGCTGGACTGGTCCATGACGGTTTTCATCATGCCATGTGGCAGATTGTTGCTGCGGTCCGTCGGCAGCGGATCGACGGGGAAAATATTGTCCTCACCGGCCATTCCATGGGCGCCGCGCTGGCCGTTCTGGCGGCCCGTTTTCTGTCGGCGCGGCGGGTTCATGCGTTTGCCTGCCCGCGTATTGGCAACCGGGCTTTCGCGAAAAATATCACGGCGCATGTGCGCATCATCCGCTATGTCAATCGCGGGGATTTTCTGTCGCGCCTGCCGTTTCGGGGGACTGTTCGCGGCTGTGACCCGGAGCAGACGGAGGCCTATGTTCCTGCGGGGAGGGTGGTCCGGCTGAGCACATTCGGTCATGGCATATCAGCTTATGTCAGCGGTGCTCGACGTCAAAGGAAACGATATTTGGCGACCAATTACTGAAATTTTTAACGAGGGGGATGAAAATGAAATCGGCATTTAAACATAGGGAAACAGGAAATCTGGACACGGGATCGGAGCTTGTCATTCCCTACGGTGAAACGGAGATCGGGGTTCTGCCAGATACCGGCCCGGAGGCGGCGGTTAATGACAATGATCCGCTGCTGGACGTGGTCAAAGGCGCCGTCTGGCGGGAGGTGGCAACCCTTCAGGCACAAGCCGGCGCCGCGGAAGAGCGTCCCATTGCGGCAGCCCGCGGGGACCTGCGCGAACTGGATTTCACAGCGCCCAGAACCGGCATGCGCGGCTTTCTGGATGAGATGTGATGGCCTTATTTCTGCTGATCACCCAAAGCAAGGCCGATGCCGGCGGCGATGAAAAACAGGCCGGTGACGCGGTTGCGCAGGCGCTGGTATTTCAGCATGACAGGACGCAAGGCGCTGGCAAACAGGGCCCAGATGGAATCGCCCACAGTGACCGTTGTCAGGAAGATGGCGGCGACAATTGCCAACTGGACGGCGTAATTGCCGCCCGGCGCGACGAATTGCGGCAGGAACGCCGCATTGAAAATCAGGGTTTTGGGATTGAGCAGGGCAATGCCCAACCCTTGCCAGAACATGGAAAGGGCCGGGGCCTTGCGGGCCGTGATCACCGACAGATCCCCCGGCGAAGTCGACCAGGTCCGGATGCCCAGATACAGCATATAGAGCACGCCCGCCCATTTCACCCAGTTCAGGATATCGGCGGCCAACTCCAGCATGGCGCCGATCCCGACGACGACCAGGATCAGCTGCAAGGCGAGCCCGCAGGTCGTGCCGGCGACCGTGCACAGGCCGTATTTCACCCCATGGCGCATGGCATTGGCGATGATCAGCGCCACATTGGGCCCGGGGATCAGCACCAGCCCGAGGCTGACAAGGATAAGGGTAAGATAGATTTCCATGACGCCAGAGTAGCATGGAATGTGCGCCGTTCAATCCATTGATGCGGAAAAAGGTCCTGCAACACCTTATTTCTGCCTTATTACTTGTTAAACTGGGTCATACTGGTGAAAAGGATCCAATTTTGGGGTTATTTTGTAACCGGGGTCATAGAAGACAGTTTGTTAAAGCGGTATCGATGTATATATTTTTTCGGGAGGGGCCGATGTCTGTTAATTTTATTTCTTTGAAACTCAAAGTACTTGGTCTGGGCGTGGCGGCGATTATCGGCGGTATGACATTGTTGAACGCGACAACCTGCGGCACCGGGTTTGCCAGCGGCTGCGATCACGATCTTACCAAGGCGCAAACCATTGAAACCAGTGCTGTTGTCAAGACACAGGATTTGGCTCAGAAAAAAGGCTGATTATACGGCGTAATATATCTGTCGGGAAAAGATCCCGGCAGGACATGAGGTAGCCTGCTGGCCGCCTTTTTTTTGCCTGATTTCGGCGCAGGTCGAAGTTTGTTCCTGCACGTTCCACGACGGTGAGGATAAAGAATCAAGCCTAAAAACCGCAATAAGTCGTCGGATTCGGGCGCGTTGGCCTGCTAATAGTGTGATTTAGTTTTTTTTAATCAAACTTAAGAAAAACTGACTTTCGTTGGAAAATCCAAAAATTAACCATAATTATCGGCAGTTTTACTACAATCATCCACATATTAATGATTGAAATCAATCAATTACCCATATCCAAATGGGAAATTTTATTTGAATTAGTTTAAAATTATAGTTAATATTTAATGTATAAGTCTTGAGCGCCCGGTTTATAAAAAAGGTGCAGGCTTCACAGTATTTCTTAAGCACCCGTCTTTTTTGTATGGGTGTTCGCTAATTCAGTGTTGCGTATAAATGTTAACTATATTGCGTAATTAATTTCTTTATCTACGGGAGGGACGAAATGTCCACCAGCACGATTTCTTTGAAACTTAAAGTACTGGGCTTTGGTGCTGCTGCCGTTATCGGCGCGGCCATGCTGCTCGGTGCAACCAACTCGGCAACGGCTGCGACGTATACATGTAATTCTGCAACCGCTGCTGGCGGGCCAGGAGATGGCACCTGTTATAATAATGGCACGCAAGGGAATCCGACAGGCGATTTCACTTTGAATGGTGATTGGCAATCTGATTTTGGATGGACACTCGTTGTCGGTGAAGCCTTCGATAAATCACAATTCGGGTCTCCTGCCAACAAGGCAGTCGGTGGCCAAAGCGCAGCCAATGTAGAAACCGTGATGGAGAGTGCCGACTGGTTCAATCAGGAATTATATTATGTTGGACAAGTTGATGATCTCGGCGGCGAAACCGGCGAGACATCGACAAAACTTCAAGGCAACGTTTATTACTACCATGCAGGTAATAATGCCATGGCGTGGTATTTTGACGAGTTGCAAGAAGGATTTTCTGTATACAGTGGCGATTCTGCAAATGGCTGGAGCAACCTTCGCGTCTTCTCGACAAATATGTCTGTCGTACCAATTCCCGCAGCCTTACCGCTGTTTGGTGCCGCGCTTCTGGGCCTTGTTGTCTTAAGCCGGCGCCGTAAAAACAAAGCATTGCAAGCCTAACAGGGCGATCATAGAGATACCAAGACGGCGGCTTTCGGGTCGCCGTTTTTTATGGATAACGAAAATTAACTATAAATATTAACCATATTTTTTAACCATGAAAATTAAGGATGTTTGTTAACCATAAATTCCTGCATCCGTTTCAATTATTTGAGCGGCGTCATCGGGTAACAACCAATAAACCGAAAAAAGCCGGTCGCGGAGTAGCAGAGTTTTTTAGCAATGCCCGTTAACCGTTCCAATTAACCGATCCTTAGTGTCTCGGTTCTATGTTTTTTGCCATGGAGAAATCATTGCGCACTGAGGTCAGTCCCATGGCCTGCCTGCTGGAGGCCTTCCGCTTTGTGCTGGCGCATCGCTGGCCGTGCCTGTTTCGCGCCGTTCCCGTGGTTCTGCTGACGGCGCTGGTGGCCTGGCTGGAAACCAATATTCTGGCCTCTGCCGAGTATTTCCGTCTGGTTGTCAACGAACTTCTCTACGCTATTTTTGCCGTTTACTGGAACCGCTATACTTTGCTGGCCGAAGATCGGCAGCGGGCGGATTTCGGGTTGTCCTTTGGCCTGCGGGAAATCAAGTTCGCCGGCGCCATGTTGGTGTTCGTCCTGATCAGCTATCTTCTGGCTCGGGCGTTTATTGGCAGCTTCGGTGTCGGCTCGACCTCTTCCGTGATTGTCTTTATGGGCGGTCTGGTTCTGGTTTTTATGCCGTTGATGTTTATTTTTCCGGCGATTGCCCTTGATCAGCCCCTGCGGCTATCGCTATTTGCCAGCCGGACAATGGAGATGATGTTACCACTGATCGGAACTTTCCTTTTGGGGGTAGTGGCGGTTCTAGGGTTATATGTCCTTATTTACCTGCCGACCCTGTTGCTTGCCGTCCTGCAATTTGCCGAACTGGCGGGTCCGCTGTTTTACCTGATTTCCTCCTTCCTGATCATGCCGTTTATTCTTGCGGTTTCCGTTTCCTTCGTCTCGCTTTTGTTTGGTCGGGCTATTGGATTGCAACCAGTAACCTCCTGACCCGTTTTCTCCTTTAAGGCTCTTGCCGCCGCAGGAATTATTTCCTACCGTAGCCACACCTATCAGGAGAACCACAATGACTGAGACCTATTCCGGCGGCTGCGCCTGTGGCGCGGTGCAATATGAGATAATGGCTGCACCAATGTTTGTGCATTGCTGTCATTGCACCGAATGCCAGCGATTGACCGGCAGCGCCTTTGTCATGAACGCGTTGATCGAGACGGCTTATATCCAGATCAAAGGCGGCGATCTGACACCTGTTTCCGTGCCGACCCATAGCGGTGGTCCCCATGATATCTATCATTGCAGCAGCTGCCAGACAGCCCTGTGGAGTGACTATGGCCGTAAACCGGCGTTGCGATATCTGCGGGTGGGGACCTTGGACGAGCCGTCGCGGCTGCCGCCGGATGTTCATATCTTTACCCGATCCAAGCTGCCCTGGGTCGATTTGAGCAACGAAGCGGCAGTATTTGATGTTTATTACCACCAGGAAACCCTGTGGCCGGCCGAAAATTATGCCCGCCGCCGCGCTGTGGAGACTGCATAGATGACGAAAAAAATTGGAATTGTCGGCGCCGGTGCCATTGGCGGGTTCTTCGGGGCGAAATTGGCCAAGGCCGGATATGATGTCTATGTGTTGGCGCGCGGGAAAAACCTGGAGGTTCTGGCGGCGGACGGCTTATCGCTTTACTCCGATACGGGAGATGTCACGGTGAAATTCGCCGCGGTGTCGGACAGGGCCGAGGCGCTGGGCCAGATGGACGTGGTGATTTTTACGGTGAAGGGGCAGGATACGGCCAAGGCAGTCGAGGATATGTGGCCGATGATCGGGCCGGAGACGGAGATCATCAGCTTTCAAAACGGGTTATCGGGGGTTGAACTGCTGGTCGAGCAATTTGGCGAACATCGGGTCTCTGCCGGCATTACCTATATTCCGGCAGTCATTGATGCGCCGGGACAGTTGCGGCATACGGGCAAGGTGACCCGATCAGTTTTCGGGCCGTACACGCCGCGGGATATGGCCCTGCATACTGAACTGGCGGCGGCGCTGCAGGCGGTTGGTCTGGAGCTGAAAGCGCTGGACGAGCCGCTCCCGGCAGTCTGGGAAAAATTTGTCGTGCTGGCACCGTTCCATATTATTGGCTGTCTGACCCGGATGTCGCTGGGCCAATGGATTGTCAATCCGGAAATGCAGGAGCTGTTCCTTCAGGCCATGCTGGAAGTCTGCGCTGTCGGCATGCGCAAAGGCGTCGCCATTTCCAGTGATATCGCCCGGAAACAGGTTGAATTCTGCCAGAGTCATGCGGATCCGGGCACCCGCGCCTCCATGCTGGAAGATCTCGAGCGCGGCAAACCGCTGGAAATCGATAGTACGGTCGGCTGGCTGTGCAGCGAAGGGAAACGACTGGGCGTGCCGACACCGATCCATGATATGTGCTACGCCTTGCTGACCCCGTACCGGGATGGCAAGGCAGCGGATTAGCCCACGGGCACGGCGAATATTGTGATGAACAGCAGGCCGGCGGCGGCCAGCAGGAACAGGGTCCGCTGAAGGCCTGTGGCTGCCACACTGAAAGCAACGAGGCATTGCATAAAGTAGTAAAAGGCAAAGGCGCGGGAGGCCAGGGTGAGGATTTCAAACGTCTCCGCCGACCAGGTCAGGAGAATGGCGAAGCCGCAGATGATCAGATAGGTGAGCCGAACCGGGATCTTGTGGCCGGTGAATTCCAGCATATTGCCCGAGGCGCCGATGGTATCGGCGGTGGCGGCGCTGAACTGACTGAAAATCGCGGCGATCACCAACGGCAGCGGCAACCAGACGGCGACCGCCAAGGCCAGATCCATCAGCGCGTTATCGGCAACTTCGTCTGGCAGGATATGCATTATCGGCGTGGCCAGGGCGACAAACAGAATATACACCCCGGTTGACAGTATTTGCGCGTTGCGACTGGCGGCAATCCGGGTCGGGGCGTCAAATTCATCGCCGAGATAGCGGGTGGTCTCAAACCCCTGCACGACGATCAGGGTGCCGCCCAACACGGTGATGATCTGCCACGGCGACTGATCGGAGATATCTGGCAGGATCAGTCCGCCATTGAACAGCACACCCATATCATGCACAAAAAAGGCGCTGATCATCAGGGCAATGATGGCCATGGTGGTGATCAGGGCCCACCGCTCCAGCCCTTCGAGCACGCGCAGGCCCTTGGTGATGCCAATAAACAGAATAAACAGGATGATGCCGGTGGTCAGGGCGCGCTGGTTATATTCCGTGTTATTGCCCAGAAACCCTAAACCATAAGACGCCAGAATACGGATATAAAGGGTGACCGAAATAATATAGGCCGGGACCAGGGCGATATCGGCGATGCGCTCAAAGACAAAGGTCGGGCCGGTGGCCTGTCCGGCGTCCTGTCCGGCGTCCAGTACCGGTTCTGCATGCTGGATATTAAAACGGATTATGGCGCCAACACCGTAAGCGACGATACAGATGCCGGCCATGGCGGGCAGGGCGTAGGGACCAACGGAATCGGCCAGTACGGCGACGATCACCAAAAAACCGCTGCCGAAGATAGAGGCCAGCGGCGTCGTCGTCCCATGGACGAATTTTTTAAACCACGCCGTCATCGATCCGCGCAAATCCTCTTGTCCCCCAACAGGACGGATCGAATTTATGCTCGGCCTGTCCCGGATCTTAGTAAAGCGCGATCATATCACCGGGCGTAGTCGGCGCCAAGTCTGTCGAGCCGGCGCTTGAGAGCCGCGAACTCGCGGCTGCCGATGGGCGCACCAAGACCGGTCATGGCTTGCGCATGGGCCAGAACCTGAACGTCTTTTGGCGGTAGATGCAGGCCGCTGCCGGCTTGCGCGGCGATTTGCATCCGGCAGGCCTGCTCGATGTAATACATCATGATAAAGGCTTCGGGGATACTGCGCCCGCAGGTGAGCAGGCCATGATTGCGCAGGAATAAAATCTGCTTCTCTTCTCCCAGGTCGGCCAGCAGGCGTGGCTGTTCTTCATGGTTGAGGGCGATCCCTTCATAGTCGTGATACCCGATCAGGCCTCTATAGAGCAGGGCCGTCTGGCTAAGGGGGAGTAGGCCGTCGCTTTGTGCCGCAACGCCGACGCCGGCGACGGTATGGGTATGAATCACACAGGCAATATCCGGGCGGGCCGCATGTATACAGGAATGGATGATAAAACCGGCGGGGTTAATCTCGTCTTCCACAGGGTCGATAATAGTTCCCTTCAAATCCACTTTGACCAGGTTGGAAGCCGTAACTTCCTCATACAGCAAGCCGAAGGGATTGAGCAGGAAATGGTCCTCTGGTCCGGGAATCCGGGCAGATATATGGGTGTAAATCAGGTCATCCATGCCGAAATGGGCGATCAGACGATAGCAGGCGGCAAGGTCGACGCGGGCCTGCCATTCATCGAGGGACATGCTGTTGATGCGGATGGCTTGTTGAATTCCCATTGTGATCTCCGTTGGTTAGATAGGTCGATCTTTATGTGGGCGTGAAATGTGACTATTCCGTGAATTCGAACAAGCAATCGAAGGTTGGTTCATAGACGAGAATACGGCTCTGTTTATCCTCGATTTGTACGGGTGTTTTCAGCGCCCTCAGAACCTTTCTGACGGCCTCAAGACTATGCGTGCGAATTTGCAAGGCGCCGAATATTGACGGTCGCTCGTTGAGGGAACAGGCGAGGGATCCAAACCGCGTCGCGTAGGCCTCTGGCGACAGAATTGTCAGTGTCGCACCGTTTAGCGGCAAGATGTTTGTCTCTCCATCTGTTGTGACCTCGGTTTCCAGGAGGGCGGCAAATTTCCCGGCTTCTTCTGTGGCAGTTGTCGATGCGATGACGAAATCGGTGATGGCCTCGGCGCCATTGGCATGGCGTTGCCATTCCGGCCGCCAGACCACATCCGGCGTATGATGTTCACAGAAATAAACGCGGCCGCCGGGGAACGTGCCGCCTTTGACATGGGTCGTTGTGAAACTGGCATCGACCTCGCCATGCGGCAGGGCAACGGGGCGGGTGAAGGATTTGGTTGGTCCGGCAGCAATTCCCAGGCTCTCCAGAATAGTTAGATTACCTTGCGCGCTGGCGGTTTTGAAAACCAGGCCATTCAACCCTGCGGGCGCGTTGGCGATATCCGGCCGGCCGGCCGGGGTGCCCTTGCTTTCGGCAGGCAAACCAATGAGTTCCAGATAGTCGGTGCCAAACATCATCAGATGATTGATCGAGCCGAGGGAGTGATATCCGCGATCTGTCAGGTGAAACCCGAGATCGGAAAAAACCTGCGCGGCCTTGTCCATGTCATAACCAACATTGATGACCGCATGATCCAGTTGTGCCTGTTCCGGCATTCTTATGCCTCCTGTTCGCGACGAGGGAAGATCTTGTGATCACTTTAGAGGCAGGGGGCGAACAAGGTCAAGGACGCCCGATGCAATCACCGGGCACCTTATCTTCTATATATCCGTTCTAGAACACGGCATCCGGCTGGGCCGGCCAGTTGGAGGTATCGCATTTAGCCGACTCAGACTCCGCCTTGATGGAAACATTCAGATCCAGAAGTCTTTGGGCGTCAAACCGTTGCGACTTGCTTCCAGTTCTGTTATTCGCGATGAATTCCGTATTTTTGCGATACTCTTCGGCATTAGAGGCGCATGTATCTGCAGGAGTTTGTGACGAGGTACTGCAAGCGCTAAGAAAAAGTACGGCGGAAACAATTAGAAGAGATTTCATGGTTTTCGATCCTATTTTAAGACATGTCGAAAAAAAGCCCTTGAAGATCACTCCAGAGGCTTTTTATGTGGAACTGAGCAACGGTCAAATTATCAAGCTCTTTGATAATTAATTAATGCATTGCACGAAATTCGGATCGGAAAACGCCATTTCAATGTTGGCTTTGATGATTTCATTAAGGGTACCAAAAACATTTCCGAACTTTGGTGTATTCCGTTCTACGATCATTATTCTATTATAACATTGCGTGCCACCGGGTTCACTAACTACGTAACGAACATTTAACGTCCAATCAACATCGAATCCCAGATCGTCGACAAAAAACCGATTTATTTCGCCGCTGATAACATTTGCGTCGGGATCGATATCGATACCTACAAGACGGGACTCATTAAAAACCGCAGCTTCAAAAACTTTGTCGACGTTTCGGTCAAATTTGAAGGCTCCGGAGGCAGTATTTTCAACTTGATTTAGTGCAATTTCTGGATCCCGCTGGCCGGGATTATAGACGAAATCACCAATGAATGCGGTCCCATTAACTATCATTGTACTGCTGGGGGCATAATTTATCGAATGCTCTGGCGCTGGTCTCGTACAACCGGTAACAAAAACGGCGACGACGAGGAACGCGAGACTAGTGAACTTCATTCTTAAATTACCATTTTTTCATGCTAGGCAGGTATTTTTCGGAAGTGATTTTACAGCCATTACGGTTCTAAATTGAAAATAATTCTATGTAAACTCTAAAAAGGGGAGGCGGCCAACCGGGACGCCGATCTGCCACGGCAATTAGTCAAAAAACCTCCGAAAAAAATATTAGAGATTTTTTAAAAAATGATTTCTCAATGGGTTCGCCGCTGGGTCGGCGCCTACAAGGCACGAGTAGAAACTTACACAGGTCGTTCTGGTTGCGCCGGCCAGGTAGTAACATCACATTTGTCTGACTCAGCGTTGTCTTTAATGGAGATATTTAGCTCGAAAAGCCTGCTGGCGTCTAACCGCTGCAACTCGTTTCCGGTTCTGTTATTAGTTATGACGACTGTATTTGTGCGATATTCCTCGGCAAGGTAGGCGCATTTTTCGGCGAGGGATTTCGGGGCGGAGTTGCAGGCGCCAAGAATAAGTAGGACAGAAAGAGTTAGAAGAGATTTCATGGTTTTCGGCCCATTTTAAAGACATGTCGAAAAAAAAAGCCTCTGAAGAACACTCCAGAGGCTTTTGAATTGGCTCCCCGAGCAGGACTCGAACCTGCGACAGGCTGATTAACAGTCAGCTGCTCTACCAACTGAGCTATCGGGGATCAGTGGCCCGAACGCATTCGGGATGGCGGCTTATAGCAATTGCGCGATTGCCTGCCAAGCGTTGATTTTACAAAACGAGAAAAAATTTAATTCGTGGTCAGGAAAAACCTGTTTTTGGTCGTCAATCGCTGTGGGCCTCTGCGATTTTCTTGTCTGTATTATATTGGCTTAACGCATAGACCGCCCAGATCGCCGCCGGTATCCATCCAATCAGGGTTATCTGTAATATCAGGCAGAAAATACCTTGAAAAGGCTTGCCGATCGTAAAAAAGACAACAAACGGCAGGAGCAGGGCTAGGATGAGTCTCATGGTGTTTTCCTTTGCACTAAATTTCCGGGCAGCTTACTCAAGCAGATCCGCGTTGGCAATCGGTAGATCGCATTCAGCGTCAAAGGTACTGAAACACGGCCATTCGGATAACAAAGATGCGGAAGACGAAAAATGGAGGCCTGGACCGGAATCGAACCGGTGTAGACGGATTTGCAATCCGCTGCGTCACCACTCCGCCACCAGGCCTCTGAACTGTGGTGTTTGCTTAAAAAGCCTAGGGGTTATAAGAGCTTGCCGGAGGGCTGTCAAGGCGGCAAATTAGCCGTAATTGGAACCTAAATCAGTACGTTTTCGACAGGCTTATCGAGATGCCGTCAGTCTTGCATAAACGGCAATATCTCCCGCTAAGCAAAAATTATCTTATGATCCTCCCGCCCGGTCGGAATTCCTCCGCCCTCTCTATCTACTTTTAAAGAAGGTCGCGGATGATAAAGCCACCAATAAAAGCGGCAATGACGGCGATTACGATGACGATAAATGTCGTTCTGCTATCTTCGCGACGTTTGATATGCCAGCTGTCAATTCGGCTGTTAATATCATCCAACCCGGCATAATAACCGGCAGCATATTCATCCTGGTCTGTTTTCTTAGATTGTATCTTATCCATTTTCAGAAACCTAATGACGATTTTATATATAAAATATATACTAATTATAAGTGTTTTTCAATTTCTGGTATTCAGTACATTGTAACTTACACGCCTGATTTTTCGGAATCTCTCAGACTTGTTCCCCGCCGCGCCCATTTGGACTCCACCACAAAATCCTGCGGAAAATATGGCAAGGCCCTTTTTTTTAACGTAGGATTTTTGACAGCGCGGTGCCCTTTAGGGTGTTTGATGCTCAATTAAAAACGGGAAAGTCCGCAGAAATTTAGAAAAGGCGATAGGGATGAAGAAGGTTCTGTTTGAAAAAGATGGTCGTATTGGGCGCATTACCTTAAATCGGCCAGACGTCATGAACGCCATTGACGATGATCTTCCGCGAGAGCTATCCGAGGCTGTTGCAAAGGCAGATGCTGACCCGGACATCCATGTCATGATTTTGGCAGGTAAGGGGCCCGCCTTTTGTGCCGGATATGATCTGACCTTTTATGCCGAAGGCAATGGCAGCAATGAAATTACCCAGAAGATGCCGTGGGACCCTATGCAGGATTACGCCTTTATGTGGCAGAATACTCAACATTTCATGTCGCTTTGGCGCGCAATGAAACCAGTAATTTGTAAGGTTCATGGTTTTGCCGTTGCTGGCGGCTCTGATATTGCCCTTTGCGCCGATGTGACGATTATGGGGGATAATGCGAAAATCGGGTATATGCCAGCCCGGGTCTGGGGATGTCCGACGACGGCTATGTGGGTTTATCGCCTCGGAGCGGAGAAGGCGAAACGTATGCTGCTGACGGGCGATAAAATTGATGGCCGAGAGGCTGCCGCCATGGGGTTGGTTCTTAAGTCTGTGCCTGATGACACTCTGGATGCCGAGGTTGAAGCGATGGCGGAACGCATGGCAACCGTCCCCATTAATCAGCTGACCATGCAGAAAATGGTTATTAACCAGGCGGTTGAAGCCTCGGGCATGGAAAGTACCCAGCGTCTGGCGACGATTTTTGACGGCATTACACGGCATTCTCCTGAAGGCCTGAACTTTAAACATCGAAGCGAAAATGTCGGCTGGAAACAGGCGGTTCGCGAACGAGACAGCGGTACGTATGACTGGACGGAGGATCGACCCATAAATCCAAAGGGATAATGGGTCGAGAATATCCGTGTTATGCCTTGCGTTCGACAGCCTTTATTCAGTATAAAAGCCGTAGATTTAAAACAGGGTAATCTGGAATATCATGATAACCGAAAAATTTGCCGAAGCGCGCCATCATATGGTCCTGAGCCAATTGCGCCCCAATCAGGTGACGAGTGACCGTGTTGCCAATGCCATGGATACTGTTCCAAGGGAGGAATTCGTCCCGAAAAATCTGCGGAGCGTGGCTTATCTGGATGAAGATCTGGAAGTAGCTCCCGGACGTTTTGTGGTTGAACCCCGTGTGTTCGCCCGGCTTCTGCAAGAAGCTGAAGTAAAAAGCACGGATGTGGTTCTGGATATCGGGGCGGGTACAGGTTATTCTTCGGCTGTACTTGGGCACTTGGCGCAAGCCGTTGTTGCTATTGACAAAGACCCGGACCTGGTCGCAAAGGCTTCTGATACCTTAAACAAACTGGAATGCGATAATGTCGCTATTGTTGAGGGCGAGTTGGCAGACGGGAATAAAAAGCAGGGGCCCTACAATGTCATCCATATAAACGGCGCGATTGACGTTGTGCCAAGAAGCCTGCTTGAACAACTGGCGGACGACGGCCGCTTGGTGTGCGTTTTGGGTGGCAACCCTGGGACGGCAACCGTTTATGTACGGACCGGTGATCATTTTTTCCCCCGCAAAGTCTTTGATGCATCCGTTCCTGTTTTGAAAGATTTGGCTCAGCCGCCGACCTTTGAATTCTAGGAGAGCAAGAGGGTTGTTACATAATAGCAACGTAGTAATCGAACAATCTTGTTTAGGTTAAGAATTCTATAATGGATTGGTTCAATAATAGTAGATGATGAATTGAGATAAGTGTTTGTCGTGACGAGAACTGTTTATATTAGTTGATAAAAACAGTATTCGGGACTAAATTCTTTTATGGTTAATTTCTTGGTAGTCCAAAGTCGGGCTTGAGAGGCGAGTAAAGATGAATAAAATGGCCTTAACCGTCGCATCAGTTATAGCGGTAGTATTACCGTTGTCTGGCGTGAGCGCCGAGACGCTGAACGAAGCGCTGGCGGCGACGTATCAGAATAACCCAACCTTACAGGCGCAGCGTGCAAGTGTTCGCGGCGTTGATGAAAATGTCTCTCAGGCGATTTCCGGATGGCGCCCGGAAGTATTCGCAACCGCAGATGCCTCGGCACAACATAGCAATACCAATATCACCAATAATCCTGGCGGGAGCAAAGACACGACGCCGACGCAGGCTGCGTTGATTGTGTCTCAGCCTGTCTATACAGGTGGCATTACGGACGCGACAACAAAGTCCGCGGAGGCTACTGTGCTGGCCGCGCGTGAATCGCTTTTGTCGGCTGAACAGTCTATTTTCCAGCAGGCAGTTTCGGCTTACGTGAATGTTTTGAGTGGCACTGCCGTTGTTGATCTAAACAACAATAACGTTGCTGTTTTGCGGCGCCAGCTTGAAGCTGCGCAAGATCGGTTTGAAGTTGGTGAAATCACCCGGACCGACGTCGCCCAGGCGGAAGCCCGGCTTGCGGATCAAATTTCCAATTTGATTCAGTCAGAAGGCGACCTTCGGTCAATTCGGGCTAATTTCGAACGTATCGTCGGTAAAGCGCCTGAAGGTTTGGTAATTCCCGTTATTCCAACTGATTTTCCGGAATCAGAAGATGCTGCACTGATTTCGGCGTTGGAAAATCATCCTGATATCAAAACGGCAAAATTTAACGAAGAAAGCTCGCGACATGATATCCGGGCGACGTCCGGACAACTTCTGCCAATCATTACTGTAGACGGCAGTTTATCAACCGGCAATGAAACCGCCGGGTCGGGGAGCTGGGCTGATACAGCGAGTATCGGCGCTTTTTTGACGGTACCACTTTATCAGTCAGGATCTGTCTATAGTCAAGTACGGCAGGCACGTCAGGTTAATAGCCAGCGGATGCAGGAAATTGAAGAGGCCGTACGGTTGATCCGTGAAAACGTTGTTCAGTCCTGGGAACAGCTGGAAACAGCACGCTCGAGAATTGGCTCTAATCAGGAAGCAGTTCGCGCTAACACAATTGCGTTGGAAGGTGTGGAACAGGAAGCTCAGGTCGGCTCGCGGACAACTTTGGATGTTTTGAACGCTGAACAGGAATTATTGGACAGTAAAGTTAATTTAGTGCTCGCACAGAGGGACCAATATGTTGCGGTATACAATGTTGTTGCCTCTGTCGGAAAACTAAATGCACGCGATCTGGAGCTTGATGTGGATTACTATGATCCGGCAGCTAACTATGACCGCGTTCGTGATAAGTGGTTTGGGACCGACGGCGGCCTGGATTAAGGGTTCCTTAAAGGAACAATGCCAAAGTAAGGTCGAAGACAAAATTATTGAGGCGTTCTGCAGCTTATACGAAATGGCAGGACCTTTTGTTTCGGTGGTGGATAGAACATGAGTGATCAGAAAACAGAACAAGAACCGACAATGGAAGAGATACTAGCTTCCATTCGCCGTATTATTTCTGAAGATGGCGACGAAGAAACTGAGGGTCAGGAAGCTGGCGCCGAAGCCACAGAAGAAGCAGAACCTGAAGTAGAGGCTGCGCCTGAACCTGAGCCAGAACCAGAACCTGAAGTGGCCTCAGAGCCGGATCCTGAACCGGAGCCGGAGCCGGAGCCAGAAGTAGAGGCTGCATCTGAGCCAGAACCAGAAGAGGCCTCAGAGCCGGAACCAGAAATGGAGCCTGAAATCGATGAGGATGACATTTTGGAACTGACTGAAGAAATTCAGGAAGAAATTGCGGCTGCCGAAGAAGAAATTGAATTAGGTTCTGATTCCGAGATTGAGGAAGAAGCCGAAGCCGAAGTCGAAGACGACGGGGAAGCCGAAACCGAAACTGAAGACGAGGCAGAAGCCGAGCCAGAAATGGCCGCATCGGAAACTCTTACAACCAACAGCCTGCTGGCTGATCCAACCATCGCAGCAACCACTTCAGCGTTTGCCAATCTGGCTGGCGCGGTTGCCTCTTCACGGGGACTACAAATGGGTACCAATGCTACACTCGAAGAACTGGTCAAAGATATGTTGCGGCCCATTCTGAAAGATTGGCTAGATCAAAATCTCCCGCAGATTGTTCAACGTATTGTGGAGCGTGAGGTGAGCAAGCTTGCCGATCGTGCAGACGAAGACGAATAAAGTCCTTCCTGCGGGGCGGTGAGCCGACTATATTACTCCCGAACTTTTTGCAGATTTATCAATAAAGAAAGATTCAGCAATGCTGGACAAATCTTATCGACCTCAAGAGGTCGAAGGAAAGCTCTATTCAAAATGGATGGAGCAAGGTGCGTTTTCTTGTGGACGAGCTGATACGGATGATGCCTTTACCATTGTCATCCCACCTCCGAATGTGACGGGAAGCCTTCATATGGGGCATGCCCTTAACAATACGCTTCAAGACGTCCTCGTTCGATTTGAGCGTATGCGAGGTAAGGATGTTCTCTGGCAGCCGGGCATGGACCATGCCGGTATCGCCACGCAGATGGTCGTTGAACGACAGCTGGCGGAGAAGGGGATTACACGTCATGATCTGGGCCGTGAGGCGTTCGTCGATAAAATTTGGGAATGGAAAAGCGAATCTGGTGGGCTGATCTTTGAACAACTGAAACGACTAGGTGCGACGTGCGATTGGGATCGTGAGCGATTTACCATGGATGACGGATTATCTGTCGCCGTCCGCAAGGTTTTCGTTCAACTTTTTAAAGAGGGTTTGATCTACCGGGATAAACGTCTGGTAAACTGGGACCCGCAATTCCATACAGCAATTTCGGATCTGGAAGTCGAACAGCGCGACGTTAATGGCCATATGTGGCATTTCCGTTATCCAGTTGAAGGAGAGGATGGACGGTTCATCACTGTGGCGACAACCCGCCCCGAAACCATGCTCGGGGATACCGGCATTGCCGTCCATCCGGATGACGAACGTTACAAAGATCTTGTCGGTAAATTTGCCATTCTGCCTATCGTTGGGCGACGAATTCCCATTGTTGCAGATGACTATGCGGATCCGGAGCAAGGCTCAGGTGCTGTTAAAATTACGCCTGCACATGACTTCAACGATTATGAAGTTGGCAAACGAGCCGGTCTTGAGGTCATCAATATACTGGATGAAAATGCCCATTTGAATGACGCCGTTCCCCTTGAATATCAAGGTTTGGAAAGATTTTCTGCCCGTAAAAAAGTCGTCGCTGAAATGGAAAGCCTCGGCTTGCTAGAGAAAATTGGTGATCACCCACATACCGTTCCCTATGGGGATCGGTCCGGTGTCGTGATTGAGCCACTTCTAACGGATCAGTGGTTCGCAGACGCCGCGACGTTGGCGCAACCGGCAATTCGAGCTGTCGAGAATGGCAGCACGCATTTTGTTCCGGCCAAATGGACCAATACCTATTACGACTGGATGCGCAATATTCAGCCGTGGTGTATTTCTCGCCAGCTTTGGTGGGGACACCGGATCCCGGCCTGGTTCGGACCTGATGGTAAGATCTTCGTCGAAGAAACCGAAGAAGAAGCCGTCGCGGCGGCTGAGGCTCATTACGGCCGCACGGAGCCGTTGATCCGTGACGAAGATGTGCTGGATACCTGGTTTTCCTCCGCTCTTTGGCCTTTTTCAACCCTTGGATGGCCTGAGAAAACACCTGAATTGGCGAAATACTACCAGACAGACGTTTTGGTAACCGGCTTTGATATTATCTTCTTCTGGGTTGCCAGGATGATGATGATGGGATTGCATTTCACCGATGAAGCACCATTCCATACAGTTTATATCCATGCATTGGTTCGCGATGAGCACGGCGCCAAAATGTCTAAATCAAAAGGCAATGTGGTGGATCCACTGGATCTCATAGATAGCTACGGTGCGGATGCGCTGCGTTTCTTCCTGTCAGTTAGCGCTGCACAGGGACGGGATGTCAGCTTGTCTGAGCAACGGGTAGAAGGATATCGTAATTTTGCCACCAAACTCTGGAATGCGGCCCGCTTTTGCGAGATGAATGAATGTGCGACACCAGAGGAATTTGATCCGTTTTCTGTCGAGCAGCCCGTCAACCAGTGGATCGTCGGCGAAGTTGTTAAATGCGAAGCTGCCGTCCGGGCGGCCTTAGAAGGCTATCGGTTCAACGACGCCTCCAATGCTATCTATGCTTTCACCTGGAACGTGTTTTGTGACTGGTATCTGGAATTCGCGAAATTACCGTTTCAAGGTGACGATGCCGGGGCCAAAGCGGAAACGAAAGCGACAGCCGCTTGGGCACTCGATCAGATCTTGAAAATCCTGCATCCCTTTATGCCTTTCGTCACAGAAGAAATCTGGGGCAATCTTGGTGTCGAGCGGGAAACGGATTTAATTATTGCCGATTGGCCGGTCTATTCCAACTATGCCATGACATCGGCGCAGGACGAGATGGATTGGGTGCAGGACATGATTGCCGGTGTTCGTGCCGTGCGGAGTGAAATGAATGTACCGGCGGGTGCTAAAGTCCCACTCATTTTCAATGACGGTGATGCAACACAAAAACAATGGCTGGATCGCAATTGGGCTATTATTGCGCGGATGGCTCGGCTTGAGAATAAATCGGTAGACATGGAGTTCCCAAAAGGAGCGCTGCAGTTCGTTCTGAGTGGTGCGACTGTCGGCTTGCCATTAGCGGATGCCATGGATGTGAGTGCGGAGCGGGATCGTTTGGCGAAGGAAATTGGCAATATGAATGGTTATATGATGGGCCTAAACAAAAAGCTCGGAAACGAAAAATTCGTCGCTAATGCTCCTGAAGACGTGGTCGCAGGTGAGAAAGCCAAATTGGCCGATGCGGAAGTCAAGCTGGCGAAGCTCAATGACGCGGCGGCGCGGCTTGCCGAATTATAGAAACGTTCGACTTTCCTTCAAAGGCGGCTCATTGGAGCCGCCTTTTTTAATGCCTGTAATTTTTTCATTGTCTCTTGATCCGTGATCACTTTAAACTTCTTTTGTCTTTTTCTTTCCGAAAAATAAAAAATTGGCGCACTACATCGCTGTAACAAAAGGATACTAAGATGACGGATATTCATTTTCTCCCAGCCCATGAACAAGCCGCAAAAATTGCCCTTGGTGAAATTGGCGCCGTGGAACTTCTGGATCATTACCTTAAACGCATTGGATCCTATAACGGTTCGTTAAATGCCGTTATCTGGATGGATGGAGCAGGCGCAAGAGCGCGGGCAGTCGCGACGGACAAGGCGCTGGCGCGGGGGGAACGGCTTGGACCGCTAGCTGGCGTCCCTATGACCATAAAAGAAAGTTATAATTTGGTGGGCAGTCCCTCAACATGGGGGAACCCCGCCTGGAAAGACCATTTTCCAGACCGCAATGCGCTGAGTGTTCAGCGTTTGCTGGATTCCGGCGCCAATATATTCGGGAAAACGAACGTTCCGTTTATGCTCGCGGACTGGCAGAGTTTTAACGACATTTACGGAACCACAAATAACCCTTGGGATCTCACCCTGACACCTGGTGGATCATCTGGTGGTTCCGCCGCCGCAATGGCAGCGGGCTTGAGTGGAATTGAAATCGGCTCCGATATTGGAGCCTCTATTCGGAACCCGGCACATTATTGCGGTGTTTGTGGACATAAACCTACTTATGGGATTATCCCGGGGCATGGTCAAAAGCCACCCGGGATCGTCGCCGATAGCGACATCGCCGTGTTGGGGCCTATCGCCCGTTCGACCAAAGATCTTGAAATCGCTTTGGACATCATGGCGGGAACAGGGCAGCCGGACAGTTCAGCTTGGGCCTTGAACTTGAAGCCAGCACGCCATAAAAAACTTTCGGATTTCAGGATTGCCGTGATGACATCTGCTCCCGGTTTTGACGTGGACAATGATTATCAAGCCTGCCTGAATGATATGGCAGATAAACTCGTCGCCAGCGGTGCATCGGTCAGCCGGACAGCCCGTCCGGATATCGATATAGCGCAGGCCTATGAAACCTATATTCTGCTCTTGCGTGCTGCGACATCAGGGGCATTGTCTGATGATCAACTAGATCGTTTCAGGGGAATTGTTGCGGATAGCAGTTCGGAAGACAAAAGTTATTTGACCTTGATGGCGCGGGCAGGAACCATGCCGCACAAGGAGTGGCTGCGATTGAATAACGAGCGGCTTTTGATGGGCCGAAAATGGGCAGCTTTCTTTAACGATTTTGATGTGTTGATTTGTCCAGCCGCCGCAGGACCGGCATTTCCACAAAATCAGAGTGGCGAACGGCAGGACCGCATGATTGATATCAATGGCAATTTGCAACCCAGTACAGATCAGATGTTCTGGGCTGGGTATTCAAATATGGTTGATTTGCCGTCAACCGTCATTCCCGTGGGGAAAACACCGGCGGGCCTTCCGGTCGGATTGCAGGCCGTCGCCGCTTATGGCGAAGATCGAACTTCCTTGGCCCTATGTCGATTGATTGAGGAAAGTTTTGGTGGATATACACCACCGCCGGGCTATGACTGAAAAAGCCTTATTTCACGCTGAAATCTCTAAGAGACTGATTGCGAAGGATTTTTTCTGAGATAGGTTGAGTTATATTAAAAACTACCTAAAAGTGCCGATTTTTCGAAAGATTTTGTTCATAAACTCCTGATACCCAAGAAAGAAGGGTGCATTTGCCGGGACTGGCTCAATAACCAAATTGCTGATTGAAGCTGGCATTTGCGGGTACACTGTCCAGGAGGGAATTATGGCCTACGCCATCAAAATGATTCAACCAAAGTCGCGCAAGCGCGATACCGGATATAGTGGTGTTTCGTGGACCTGTCTGTTTTTTGGACCATTTCCAGCCTTATATCGTGGCCATTTGTTTGGTTTTATTGGCATGACGATTATCAATTTGGCGACTTTAGGTTTATCTACATTCGTATTTATCTTTGTTTACAACGCCTGGCATTATCATTCCTTGCTGGGCCGCGGATTTCATCCGGCGGGCCATCAATTCGGTACCGTCCGCGAAAATATTGTCGATGTGACAACGGACATCTACAATGAGGCAGAAGATATATTTGAGATGGAAGATATGCGGCAGCGTCGGCGTATTATGCTTGCGTCGCCGGAGCTTTCAGAAAACCTAATCGACGACAGTCGTCGCTAACCCTTAAAGTAACATATAGCTGCTGGTGACGTGACCGACAGGCTTGTCGACATTGCCCGTATGTAAATTAACCTCTCCATACATGATTGTCCGGCCAGGCTTTATGATCCGGGCGTCGGCGAATAACTCTGTTTTATTGACTGTCCGCAGAAATGATGTCTGTAAATTGACAGTTGTCATATTTACGAAATCACCCGCAAAAGCGGCCACGGCAAATACCATGGCGGTATCTGCGAGGGCCATGATCGCCTGACCGCTCATGGTTCCCCCCATTCGGTTGAGATCGGGGGAGGCCGGAATACGCAACGTAACGCCGCTCTTTTCAATCCGCAAAAAACTGATGTCCAATGCTTTTACCCAGGGGGCAAACGAGCGTTCATAGAAATTTTCGGCATCTTTGATAGAAAGTTCCGGCATTTTTAGTTCCTGTATTGTGGGTTTCCACGAATATTGGCCTTTTTTCATTTATTACTTCTTTGCAGGCAACTCGATATTAAGTGGTGAGAATAGGGCCGTCCAGCAGTTTTCCGTATAGACAATTGATCATATTGATCTTTCCCGTTTTGATTGAATCGGGCTCAAAAAATTGTAACACTGCATAAAAGCATGTAAAAATGTGGAAAAAATTAACCATAAAAACTGCTTTATTCCTAACTGAAATGGTTAATGTTGCAATAAAATCATATCTTTATGGTTAATATTCAAAAATCGACAATCATTAACAAAAAGTGATTTATTTACCTAAAATTTTATCATAATTTCCGGCCAAGTATTCAGTTCTATGGGTTTGCCATATTTTATGAAGTTGATTTGGATTTTTTATTGGAGCGCACGATGATTAAGAAGGTTATTACAACGACATTTGCTGCAGCAACGCTAACTGCAGTTCTGGCATCACCTGCTGCGGCAGTCGGTGTCAATCTGATTTCGGATGGTGGATTTGAGACTAATGTTGGCTTAGGCAACAACAGCTGGGGCGTTTATGATAACGTTGGTGCTTGGGCGAGAACAAATGGCCAGGGCATCGAAGTTCAACGTGGCCAGAATATTGGCGGTTCAAGTCCTCATGGTGGTCAGCAAAAAATCGAGCTCGATAGCCACAATCTGGATGACAAAGGCCAGCCGAAAAACTACGAGAGCAATTCAGCGATGAAACAAATTGTTTCACTGGGCGCTGGAACATACGAATATTCTTTCTGGTACCGGGGACGGACCAAGGACGCCGGCACAAACGGTATCCGGTACCGGATCACAGATGCTGATGATGGCAACGAAAAAATCTTCAGAGATAACGTAACGGGCGTAAGAAGCGACGGCTGGATTCAATATATTGAAACCTTCAGTTTGACAGAGGCAACAAATGTTGCTTTTTGGTTTAAAGCCATTGGTACAGAAGATACTTATGGTGGATACTTGGATGATGTCCATCTCTCTGCTGTTCCAATTCCTGCGGCTCTGCCTCTCTTTGGTGCGGCGCTTCTCGGAATGGGCTTTCTGGCCCGTCGTCGGAAGCAGAAAACAGCGTTGCAAGCCTAATTCACTGTTTATCAGACGTTTAAGACAAACGGTGCCTCTCGAGGCGCCGTTTTTTTGTTTTTGAATGCAGGATTCAACCTATCCTTTACCTGATCGGTTATTTCTTTAATAATTGCTAAAATCTCAACAGGGAGTACGGGATGTATATTTCACAGATATTAAAACGGGCGGTACAAGCCCGAAGTGATATGGTCGCAACAATCTGCGCCGGACGGGAACATACCTATAAGCAGTTTTTCAATAGGGTTCAAAAATTTGCAGGCGCGCTACGGGGTTTGGGCATTGGAGATGGAGAACGCGTTGCGATCCTTGCCCATAATTCCGACAGGTATCTGGAATTTTACTACGCGACCCCTTGGGCCGGCGGTATTTTTGTGCCCGTAAATACGCGGTTAGCGGTCCCGGAATTTGCCTATTGGCTGAATGATTCCGGATCGGAGATTCTTCTGGTCGATGATGCCTTTGCCGGTGTCGTTCCGGAGCTGGGGGAACTGGTTCCTAGTTTAAAGCACATAATTTATATCGGCGACGCAGAAACACCGGAAGGTATGCTGAGTTACGAAGCCTTGGTGGAAGAGTATGATGCTGTTGAAGATGCCGGACGTCATGATGATGAGTTGGCGGGATTGTTTTATACAGGGGGTACAACCGGTGTTTCGAAGGGTGTGATGCTCAGCCATCGCAATTTCGTTGCGAATACTTTGAATTCGATGCCTGCTTTCAATTTTAATGAAGGGTCCCGTTGGCTTCATGCCGCGCCGATGTTCCATATTGCAGATGGTTGCGCCGTGTTTGGTGTGACCATGGGGCTGGCGACCCATGTCTTTATTCCTGGCTTTACACCTGCAGGGACGATGCAGGCAATGCAAGATCATAAAGTGACCAATACTCTTTTGGTGCCAACCATGGTCAATATGGTGGTCAATGACCCGACCGTAGGAAACTACGATTTATCCAGCGTTCGCAATATTGTCTATGGTGCTTCCCCAATGCCGGAAGCCGTGATTGTAAAAGCAATAGAGGTCCTGCCGACCTGCGGATTTACCCATGCCTACGGACAAACGGAATGCGCTCCCTTGGTGACCTATACCGGGCCGGAATTTCACGAATTGGAAGGTCCAAATGCCGGACGCTTCAAATCGGCAGGTAGGGCGGCTTATTCGGTTGACGTCAGGATCTTCGATGAAAATGATGAGGAGGTGCCGTACGGAACTGTTGGTGAGGTATGTGTTCGTGGTCCCAATGTTATGCTTGGATACTGGAATAAACCGGAACAAACGGCGGAAGCCCTCCGCGGGGGATGGATGCATTCCGGAGACGGCGGCTATATGGACGAGCAGGGCTTCGTTTACATTGTGGATCGGGTGAAGGATATGATCATCTCAGGTGGTGAAAATGTATATTCTGCAGAGGTCGAAAATGCTGTCTACCAGCACCCGGCCGTAGCAGAATGTGCGGTTATTGGCATCCCCCACGAAAAATGGGGAGAACAAGTGCATGCCGTCGTCCGCCTTCAAGAAGGAAAGGATACCGCGGAGCAGGATATCATTGATCATTCCCAAGCGCTGATCGCTGGTTTCAAATGCCCGCGCAGTGTTTCATTCGTGACTGATCCGTTGCCTTTATCCGGTGCCGGGAAAATTTTGAAAACCGAACTTCGCAAACCTTTTTGGGCCGATAGTGAAAAGCAAGTTAGTTAGCCTGGCGTTGAAGAGGGGGCATGCAGTTGCGAATTTCAACTCGCCGCCGCGGCAAAATTTCGCTGAAATTTTCGCCATGGCCGACACTATAGATAGTCTTCTCCTTGAGACCCGCTCGTAGCATTAAGGATTTGACTTCATTGGCACGTCGGCGAGAAAGGCTGTCGTTATCACGCTGTGGCCCTGTCGGGTCCGAAAATCCAGAAATGACGACAACTTGACGTTCGCTCTTAGTCAAATCCGCTGCAAGGTTTTTAATCTTGTTGATGGTAAAAACGCTCGAAATTTTTTCAGCACCAACATCAAAAGAAAGAATGAGATGTGGTTCCCTGTTCCAACAGCCTTTTGGAATTGAGGCGGCAATTCTATTGTTTGAGTTTTTTTCCATTTGGAAAAGCTCATAGCTGACTTTATCCAACCCCAATTTAAGCCGATGTAATTTGGATCTTGAACGATTGGCGCACTCTTCAATCCTGGCTATCTTGTGCTTTAGAACTGAGCTGCTCAGGACAGGTCTTTTGGCTATTTTTTTTGCAAGGCTCGCCACTCTCTGACTATTGTTTTGGACGGTATTCTTAAGCACGGTAAATTCAGGATTTTTAGTAAATGAAATTTCTGGAGCTGGTGGAAAAAGAGCGGGCAGGGATTGTACGGGCACAGCGAAGGGCATACGTGTTTCACCATTAAAAAACAATTCGAAACGTTCTGTCGAGCCAATGAAAATGATCGGTTTACCCTTTGATAGGACATCAAAAAAAACCACAGGAAAGGTAAAAAACTCTCCTATGGTCCGAGCGTAACTTAGAAAAAGATTTACATCTTCCAATGGTTTTTCGTCGCTGGCTTTGCAAAGATTTGCAATGTTCAAACCAGGATACAGTGCAGAAGAAGTAACCGTAGTTATAGTGTTATTATTAACCGCATCAATTACGCAATTTCGAGTTTCTTTGGCTTTTTCTCCAGCATGATAAATTGACAACGTCGAGATCAATACCATTAGAATAAGGGTTGCGGAAAATCTGTGATTTTTAAAACTACAGAAACTTAAAAAGAGTTGGTAATAGGTGAGCGCCGCTGCCCGTGGTTTTTCGTCAAAAGCCTGTGCGGCGATTTGTTTTTGGTGCTTAAGGGATCGCGCCATATGCTCTCGGCCAATCAATATATGTGACGGATCTTTGCGGTTTCTTTCCGGTAGAATAAAAACGAACATATGTAAGAAATTAAGAACAAAGATTCCGAGGCTTAGAGTGACGATTTTAAGTCGATGCCCAGCTCTCAGATGACGGTGAGAGGTCTGGATAATCATGTGAATGACTAGAATTATGGAAAATAGTAGGGCCAATAGAACGGAAAAGGCGACCCAAATTTTTATGACAACAACCGTGAGCATTCCGCCCGTACGAAACATGCTGACAAAAAAGTCAGACAGGCCTGCGTATTTCAGATAATTCAGCTCAAAAACGCCATAAACCAACGTGTCAAAAAGCAATCCAAAAATAAAGAAATAACATAGCAAAAGAAGAGTTAGAAAAGGGACCAGCAAGGCCAGATTATAGGTTCTATTTACACGCAGGTGAATTTCACAAAATATTTCGTCGTCCAGGGCTTTGTTGCGGCATCGTCGTCCGGCACGGGTTATTCCTTCGCATTGCATTCTCTATCGCCTCGTTTCTCGTTCGCCAATTAATCTTTAAATGGTAAATACCTATTTAAATACAAGTATAAGTAGAAATAAAACAAAAAGAAGGCGCTATTGGGAGAGGAGGGCGGCTTAAGCTTGTTCTCCTGCGTAGAAGGTATTAGTTAGATACAAACAGGATTTGCTGGAAAAGTGAGAAAGATATGCCCGAGTATAAATCGAAAACATCTACCCATGGCCGCAATATGGCTGGTGCAAGAGCCCTCTGGCGTGCAACTGGCATGGGCGACAGCGATTTTAACAAGCCAATTATCGCGATTTCCAACTCCTTCACCCAATTTGTTCCAGGGCATGTGCATCTGAAAGATCTTGGCCAGATGGTGGCGAGAGAAATCGAAAAGTGTGGTGGCGTGGCTAAAGAATTCAATACAATTGCCGTCGATGATGGCATTGCCATGGGACATGATGGCATGCTTTATAGTTTGCCCTCGCGGGAGGTGATTGCGGACGCCGTGGAATATATGGTGAATGGCCATTGCGCTGACGCTCTTGTTTGTATTTCAAACTGCGACAAGATTACTCCCGGTATGTTAATGGCGGCGATGCGGCTTAATATCCCGGTTGTATTCGTCTCTGGCGGTCCGATGGAGGCTGGAAAGGGCATGGCCGACGGCAAGCCGATCGGCCTTGATCTGATTGATGCCATGGTACAAGCGGCAGATCCGTCTGTCTCAGATGAACAGGTCGCGGAAGTTGAACGGTCCGCGTGTCCGACATGTGGGTCCTGTTCGGGCATGTTTACGGCTAATTCCATGAATTGCCTGACAGAAGCCCTGGGCCTTGCGCTGCCAGGGAACGGGAGCATGCTGGCGACGCATGCAGACCGCAAGCAGCTATTCCTTGATGCGGCACGGACTATTGTCGACATTACACGGCGTCATTACGAAATGGACGAACCGGGATTGCTTCCACGTGACATCGCATCTTTTAAAGCTTTCGAAAATGCCATGACACTTGATATCGCCATGGGCGGATCCACCAATACGGTTCTGCATCTCCTGGCGGCAGCTGAAGAAGGCGAAATAGGCTTCACGATGGAAGATATTGATCGCCTTAGCCGTAAAGTTCCTCATTTATGTAAAGTGGCGCCCAGCATTCAGACATATCATATGGAGGATGTGCATCGCGCCGGCGGCATTATGGCTTTGCTTGGTGAACTTTCTCGGGCAGATCTATTACATACTGATTTGCCAACTGTCCACTCACCGACGGTCGGTGAAGCAATCGAGCTTTGGGATGTTGTTAAAACCAAGAGCAATACTGTCCAGGAATTTTACCGGGCCGGACCGGGTGGGGTGCGAACAACGGAAGCCTTCAGTCAGGATAAACGCTACCCGGAACTTGATACGGATCGTGTAAATGGCTGCATCCGGTCAAAGGAAAACGCCTACTCACAGGACGGTGGATTGGCTGTGCTGTACGGTAATATCGCGGCAGAGGGGTGTATCGTTAAAACGGCCGGTGTCGATGAAAACAGCCTGGTCTTTTCCGGGCCAGCTCGCGTTTTCGAAAGTCAGGATACGGCTGTAGAAGCTATCTTGGACGATAAAATAAAACCAGGTGATGTGGTCGTCATTCTGTATGAAGGACCCAAAGGCGGCCCTGGTATGCAGGAAATGCTATATCCCACCTCCTATCTGAAATCCAAAGGCCTAGGTAAATCCTGTGCGCTGTTGACCGATGGCCGGTTCTCAGGAGGTACGTCGGGCTTATCCATCGGTCATGTCTCGCCGGAAGCTGCAGAAGGCGGCGCCATTGGCCTGATCGAGGAGAATGACATCATCCAGATCGATATTCCCAACCGGACAATTCATCTGGATATCAGTGAAGAAGTAATGGCCCATCGCCATGCGCATATGGTTGCCAGACATGAAAAAGCGTGGATGCCAACAGAGTCCAGGCCCCGTAAGATTACGACGGCCCTTCGTGCGTATGCAGCCTTGACCACAAGCGCCGCCCGTGGCGCTGTTCGAGATGTGGATCAGCTAAAATAACTAAATCATAGAACTCTGTAGAAAGGCCCGCCAATAATTCTGCGGGCCTTTTTCTGTTAACCATAGTTGAATTTAATTCTTGAATATTCAACTTAAAAATCATCTAATGGGAGTAATATACGAAAGATAATTCACATATAAGTGTGAGGGGAAAGTTGCGTAATGCGTATTTTGGTAACTATTTTATTCTCGTTGGTGCTATCAGCATGTATGGCGACTGACACGCCGAAACCGGTAAGCACGGTAACGGCAGAAATACCTGCTCTTTCTCCTGAGGAGAGAAAAGCGGCAATTATGATGCTGACGAATGAACAGAAGTATAATATTGGATCCTATACGAGTTACAGTGATGTCTGTGCTCAATTTCAAGGAAATACTGTAGATCTCGATATCCTCGTCTCTATCAAACAACAATTTGAAAATGATACTGAATTTCAAAGAGGATTTGACAGGTTCGAAAACTTCGAAGGTGCTGATAAGGTAATTGGGTTGACCGATTGTGAGGCCGTAAAAAAGTCACTGATCAAAATACATCAGCTTTTACTGTCCTAAATGGAAGAGTTTGGCAATATATTCAGACGTCCAGATCGCACCATATGGGCGTGTGATCGGACGGGCGCTCCTGGCCTCGCGGTTCTTTATCGATGCCAACCAAAGTAAGACGATCTGTTGCCTGCGGGGAAAGCAGTAAATGATCGATGCGAATACCATTGTCTTTTTGCCAGGCACCGCGCTGATAGTCCCAATAGGTATAATTCACCTCCGGCGTAAAAGTGCGGTAGGCATCTGCGTAGCCAAGGTTAAGGATATGGCGAAATCGATTGCGGCTGTCGGGTAGGGTGAGGGCGTCGCCTTCCCAGGCTTTCGCGTCATAACAATCTTCATCTTGCGGGATTACATTGTAATCGCCTGCCAGGACCGTCGGTTCTTCGAATGTAAGAAGGTATTTTGCCCGTTCGACTAATCGATCCATCCATTCAAGTTTATAGGGGTATTTCTCAGTATCTACAGGGTTTCCGTTGGGAAGATATATGGACGCAATACGGACATTATTGATTGTCGCCTCAATATAGCGTGACTGTTCATCAGCCTCATTGCCGGGCAGACGTCGCATAACGTCCTCAATCGGGGATTTTGATAAGATAGCGACACCGTTATAGGTTTTCTGGCCATGGGTTTCTACATTGTAACCCAGATCCTCGACTTCCATCCGTGGAAAGGCGTCGTCGATCACCTTCAGTTCTTGCAGGCATAGAACATCGGGGCTTGCGGCTTTGAGGTAATCCACAAGTCGTGGCAACCGGGCCTTGACCGAATTGACATTCCAGCTTGCAATTTTCATCTCATTTTCCCATTAAAAAAGCCCGGGTTAATACCGAGCTTTTATCTAGCATTTTTAGGTAAGCGTTTAAACGGCAAATGATGATCCACAGGAACATGACGCTGTCGCATTCGGATTTTTAATCTGGAAAGACGCCCCGATCAGGTCGTTTACATAATCAATTTCCGAGCCGGCCAGATACATCAAGGATATTTGGTCGACAAGTAGGGTGGCGCCCTTGTTGCTGACAGCCAGGTCATCGGGATTTTGTGTATCTTCAAGGTCAAAGCTGTATTGAAAGCCAGAGCATCCACCACCATTTACGGCGACGCGCAACATCTTCTTGTCAGATTTCATTTCATCGACAATGACGTTGATCCTGTCCGCTGCCGATTCCGACAGTTTTACCAGGGATTCTGAGTTATCACTTGCAAACATAACGTCCTGCATTCAAAAGAAAGGGAACATGTGCCTTCATTTTACATACTATATACTCAATGATGTATTAACTCTAACCTTCTTTGTCAATTTCCGCCGTCTAAAAAGTTAGCGATTTTATGCCTTTGAGTTACTTATCTCATGCCAGAACGGCACTTTTTCAAGCGATAGATGGGCTTGAAAGCCTGGATCCACTGCAAAAGCAGCAGATAAATCGTGACGTTTTCTTAAGGCCGCCTAAAAATCCAGGCTGGGGAGATCTCTGTACAAATATCGTTATCTTACTGAAATCAAAAGAATATATATCAGATTACGACGAAGAGGGTCGGTTAATTGCTGCATTTAAACAGATTCCTGACTTGGAAAGTGTGGTTCTTGCAAATAGTGGATATATCAATCTTAAATACAGAGACGCGAACTGGCAAAACAGTCTTCCCCATATTCTTGAAAAAGGTGAAATATTTGGGTTGGATATGGAATTTTCGGACAATACGACGATTTCCTTGGGATTTCCCAACAAAGTCAATGATTTGATAAGCGCTCGGCAGCAGGCAAATGCCGAAGGACTGCGGGCGCTTGCTGCCCTTACAGAATGGCCTTTTGATGAAAGAAAAGATGCAATTCGCGAGCCCGCCGGCTTTCCTCTGGAGACAGCCTATGCAAAATGCAGCAGGTCACAAACACATTTTGCATTGATTGCTAATTCACCGGCATTTACAGAAGAATTTAGCCCCATTTTAGCCATAGATAAGACCTATGATAATCCCGTTTTTTGCATTCCTTACGCGAGGACCTTTTTGTCAAAATTGCTGGATCGCGCGAAACCAGTCGAGGAGACGGCTGCAGATATGTCTGTCCTAAGCCTGCCTGTGGAAGTAAAGTTGGCGAAATTGCTATGCAGATGGCCGTTGGCTGTCGAAAAATCTTGGCGTAAAAGCGATGTTTTTTATCTCATTGCTTTCCTGCAGGACGTTTCCTTGCTATTTTTCCGTCTGGTTGAAGAGAGGCGCCCAATTTCTTCTGAATATTTGCTTGCGGAGCCGACGATGCAGGCGCGACTGCTTTTATTAAGCGCAACCAAAAAGATACTGGATCAAGGATCAGACATTCTTGGTCTCCAATCGACAGAGGAGTTTGTCTAGTGAGTAATAACGATTTTCCTGATGATGACTTTTATGACGGGGACGACGATCGGGGAATGAGTAAGGGTAAGTGGATTGGTGCCATTTTGGCGATCCTGATCGTTGCCGGATTTGGTGTCGGCATTTGGTATGCCTATGATCAAGGAGTTAAAAAAGGAGTGCAGTTGGCGCCCCCGATTATCAGCGCAGATACGTCACCAGTGAAGGAAAAACCGGATGAGCCCGGAGGTATGGATATTCCGCATCAGGATAAACAGGTTTTCGGTGTATTGAAATCCGGCGACGCGCCGGAAAAAATTGAAAATTTGATGCCGCCTCTGGAAGAATCAACAAATGATCCCGAGCCGGAAAAAAACATGACGGCGACAGAACCTGAGACAACAGTCAAAACTGATGATGCGCCAGCAGAAAAGTTGATAGAGAAAAGCACGGAAATTGTTACAGAAAAACCGGCCGTTATCGAACCGCCTAAACCGGTGCAATTACCGGAAAAGACTGTGGCCGCGAAAAAGCCAGAACCTGCGGCAAAAGCACCAACGACAAGCTCCAGTGGTGTCCGTTATCGTGTGCAGCTTGGCTCTTTCAGGAATAAGGAAGCCGCTGAAAAACAATGGACTATGTTGCGGGGTAAATATGCGTCTCTCCTTGGCAATGTTAGTTACCGTGTACAAGATGTTGATGTTAAGGATAAAGGAATTTTTCATCGTCTGCAGGCTGGTGCTTATGAAAATAAGTCAAACGCCAACAAGCTTTGTGAATCCTTAAAAGCGAAAAAGCAGGATTGCCTCGTTGTCAGCAAATAAGCTCCGCAACTGTAAATCCTTAATATTGGGATGTGCCGGGTTACAACTCAGCGACGCGGAAATAGACTTTTACGCAGAACAGCAGCCGTACGGTTTCATTCTGTTTGCACGTAATGTTGAGACACCCGATCAGGTCAGACATCTTGTTCAACAGTTGCGATCTTCAGTTGGGCGTCCAGATGCGCCGGTGCTCATTGATCAAGAGGGCGGGCGGGTCCAGCGACTGCGATCCCCCCATTGGTTTGAAGCGCGACCCTTCGGTTTTTTCGGAACTCTTTACAAAACTGACCCTAAAGTTGCACGCGAAGCCCTTGCCTTGACGACGCGGCTAATTGCCGCCGACCTGCTTGCTTTAGGGGTGACTGTGGATTGCACACCGTGCCTGGATTTATCGCTGCCTAAAACGGCCGCTGCTATTGGTGATCGGGCATTTGCCGCCGATCCAACAGTCGTCGCGGAGCTTGGGGCACTGGTTGCAGAAGAAATGATACGGGCCGGAATTCTTCCGGTAATCAAACATATGCCGGGGCACGGCCGTGGAACCGTCGACAGTCATCATGAATTGCCGTTGGTCACTGCCTCTCGCGAAGCACTCGGCGGAACGGATTTTGCACCATTCAAAGCACTAGCGCATTTACCCTGGGGAATGACAAGCCATATTGTTTTCGATCAGATTGATCCGGAATTTCCAGCAACCCAATCGGCGAAGGTAATTGAGGAGATTATTAGAGGTGATATTGGTTTTGATGGATTGCTGTTGACTGACGATTTGAATATGAATGCCTTGTCCGGGACACTTGCCGACAGGGCGGCTCGTGCGCTGCAGGCCGGCGTCGACATCGTTCTGCATTGCTCTGGAAAAATGCCGGAAATGCAAGAAATAGCACCGGTATGTTCCGTTTTGAGTGAAAAGGCGTTGTCCCGAATTGCGGCAACTAATCAGGTTTTTGATCGCCCCGCACAGTCGTTAGACCCTAACGCTGATTTAGCCCGGTTGAGTGTATTGTTAGCCGAAAGCTAAGGAAAAATAATGGACTTCGGAGATATTTTTTACAACATTTCAGTTTGGGTTATTCCTGCGCTTGTGGCGATAACCCTTCATGAAGCCGCACATGGTTTTGTGGCCTGGAAACTTGGCGATGATACGGCAAAGCGCCAGGGGCGGGTAACCTTTAATCCGCTCAAGCATATCGATCCCGTGGGAACAATCCTAATACCAGGAATTTTGTTGTTGCTGAAAGCACCGTTTTTGTTTGGATACGCGAAACCCGTGCCGGTAAATTTTGGTCGGCTTGGTAGCCCGCGGCGGGATATGGTTTGGGTGGCCCTTGCCGGGCCCGCCATGAATTTCTTCCTAGCCTTTGTATTTGCACTGGGATTCCATTTGCTGACGTTTTTCCCCGAAGATGTCGCCCAGTGGCTTGCAGACAACTTTAAAAATGCCATTGTCCTCAACGTCGTATTGGGCATTTTTAACCTTTTACCTTTGCCACCGCTGGACGGTGGCCGTGTTGCTGTCGGCATTTTGCCCAATGTACTGGCCGTTCCGCTCGCAAAATTGGAACGTTATGGATTCCTGATCCTGATTGGCGCCATTTTCATTCTTCCAATGATTTTCCGGCAATTTGGAAGTGACTTCAAGCCGGTGAGCTGGTTACTCAATGAACCCATCGGATATGTCGTCAATCTCATTGCCAATTTAGCTGGCCTGAAGTAACCTTTTTAGATGGTGGACAAGGGATCTTTCGAAAAATCCGGAAAAGAAAATCCGGATGTCATTCCTCTCCCGACGAGTTCTCTTGTCGTGGACTTGGATGGATATGAGGGGCCGCTGGATGTGTTGCTTGTGCTCGCACGTGATCAGAAAGTTGATCTACTCAAAATATCCATTCTCGAATTGGCAGAGCAGTATCTCAGTTTTGTTGAGGAAATGCGGCAATTGCGGCTTGAAGTCGCGGCTGACTATCTGGTGATGGCTGCCTGGTTGGCCTATTTGAAGTCGCGGCTTTTATTGCCCGCGCGGGAAGATGACGGACCAACGGGTGAAGAACTTGCTGATCGTTTAGCCTTCCAACTGAAGAAATTGGAAGCGATGCGAAAAGCGACTGAAGCACTCCTGAACGGGACGATTGTCGGCAGAGATCAGATGCAACGTGGGCAGCCAGAAGGCGTTCGTATCATTCGTCATTCCAATTTCGAGTGCAGTTTGCGTGACCTGTTACAGGCATATGCGGATCAAGAAGCGCGAAAAGGGGTTAGCGATCCCTTGCGGTTGATGCGCGATGCGGTTTACTCGGTCGAAGCAGCCATGGACCGACTGGAAAATATGCTGGGGAAGTTGCCTGAATGGACGAACCTGATGTCCTATTTGCCAGAAAATTTAACTGATCCGTTTCGACAGAGGTCAGCGCAGGCCTCAACATTATTAGCCAGTTTGCAAATGGCAAAAGAAGGGCATCTGGAAATTCGTCAGTCCACCGTTTTCGGGCCCATTGAGATCAAGAAAAAGAAGGGTAGTTCATGAGCGTTGATCCGGAACATGTAAGAATGGCAGAAGCTTTACTGTTTGCGGCGAGCGAACCCCTGGATGAGAAAACACTCGCGGCCCGGCTACCGGACGGGGCGGAAATTAGTGCTATTTTGGAAACAATTCAGGAACACTACCAACATAAAGGTGTTAATCTGACACGTCTTGCGGGGAAATGGACGTTTCTAACCGCACCTGATTTATCGTGGATGTTGGAAGAAGAACGACAGACTACACGCCGCTTGAGCCGCGCTGCTTTGGAAACTTTAGCGATTATTGCCTATCATCAACCAGCGACACGTTCGGAGATAGAGGAGATAAGGGGTGTTGGGCTCAGCAGGGGTACGATGGATGTTCTGTTCGAAGCCGGATGGATCAGGCCGCGCGGACGCCGTCGGACTCCCGGGCGCCCCGTTACGTATGGCATAACTGAAGAATTTCTTATTCATTTTGGCCTCGATGATATTAAAGATCTTCCAGGTTTTGATGAACTAAAGGCAGCAGGATTATTGGATTCGGAGCCTTCAGGTATCTTCAGCCATTTGTCCAGTGAGGGCCTGGAGGAGGAGAGCGAAGACGATCCGGATGAATTGAATTCTGAAGAAGAATTTTAAGCAGTATCTTGCAATTTCAATTCACTGGTGCGCGTCCACCAGTCGAGTGTTTCCTCGATTGTCTCTTCGAGTTTGGGTAGAAGTGCCTTAACTTCTTGAGCTTTTTTGGCGAGTTCCTCGATATCTGCGGCGACGAGTGCCAATCGGACGGCACACATGGATGAACTCATGCCTCTTATGGCATGGGCGGCAGAAAGAATTTCGTTTTTGTTATTCTCATTAATCGCGGTTTTCAATCGATCCACATTTTCCACCAGAGACTCTGGAGTCTGTCGGAGAAGGTCGAGAATAGTTTTCCGTCCCAGCTGATTACATAATTCCAGGAATTTCTGCTCATCACCAATAGCCGGTTTTACGAGTTCCAGTGAGACACGCTTGTCTTCCTCTGAAATGGTTTTACCAGTTTTGCTGGCTTCGAGTACTTTATCGATTGTTGAAAGAAGATTAGGTAAATCGATTGGTTTTGTTTCTACCGCATTCATTCCAGAGTCAAAATAGCGCGGTAAATTTTCTTTCATTGCATCGGCTGTAATCGCAATAACGGGTAGATTTGCGTTCAAACTGCCGCTGGATCTAATTTTCTTTGTCGCGTCAGGTCCATCCATCACAGGCATTCGTACGTCAAACAAGCCGAGATCATATTGGCCACTAAGTGCCGCATCTACCGCCTTTTGTCCATTATCGACGACAAATGTACTGTGGCCTGCCTGGCTTAAGAGGGCAGTGATTAAAATTTGATTGACGGCATTGTCTTCGGCGAGAAGAATTTTTAGTTTTTTGTTACTTCCCCTATAGGTATTATCTACTGTGTTTATGATAGGGGTCGTGTCTATAGTTGCCAGCCGCAATGGTATGGTGAACCAGAATGTACTGCCTTCGCCAAGTTCGCTTTCAACACCAATTTCACCCTCCATTAATTCGACCAATTGCTTGCAAATTGATAAACCAAGACCAGAACCGCCGTATTGTTGAGCGGTCGAGGCATCTGCTTGTTCGAAACGTTGAAATAAGCGTTGTTGGTGTTCCTGAGAAATACCAATTCCGTTGTCGATAACAGCAAACCGTAATTTTCCAGCTTGTCCGGTTTCTGTGAGTTTATTTACCTGTAGAGTAATTGCGCCTGATTCTGTGAACTTAATCGAGTTGGAGACAAGGTTTGTAAGAATCTGACGAAGGCGGACTGCATCAATATTGATGCCCGCGGGGAGGCCGTCCTCGGATTTATATACAAGAGGTAGGTTCTTCTGCTTTGCCCGGTCTTCCAGAAGCTCCAGACTACTTTCAATCAGCTCAGGTAAATAGACATCTGTGTTGCTCAGTTCAAATTTTCCAGAATCGAGCTTGGATTGGTCGAGAATGTCATTGAGTATTGTCAGAAGAATTTCGCCAGAACTTTTTATGGTTTGGGCTTTCTTTCTTTGATCGTTACTTAAGTCTTCCATTAAAAGAAGATCCGCCATACCGAGTATGCCGGTCATAGGCGTCCGAATTTCATGACTCATTGTCGCCAGGAATTCGGCTTTACTTTTTTTCCCAAGTTCGGCTTTGTCGCGAAGAACTTTTTGCTCTTCTGCAAGCTCGACCAGCGTGGCAGCTTGCTTTTCTAATTGTTGGTGAGAATATTCAACTTCGTTGAGCTGCGTTGCCAGTTCCTCTTTGCTTCGTTGCAGATCTTTTTGAACATCACGCCGGTAAGTAATATCCTGATAAGCACCATATAGTCGAACAACCTTGCCGTCCTGCATCTCGCATTGTCCACGCACACGTGCCCATTTGTGCCGTCCTCGAGCGGTTATAATGGGAACCTCTAAATCCCACCCTTCACCAGTCTTTTTTGCAAGTTCTACTGCTTCCTTGACCGTGTCCCGCACTTCAGGCGCATAGAATTTAAAGGAGGCGGCCGGACTAAGAACAAAATCATCATCGACTTCATGAATGTGATAGGTAGTGGTACTCCACCTGAGTTCATTAGTACGCAAATCAACTTCCCAACCGCCGATAATCGCCAACGACCCCACTTCATCCAGTAGGTTTTTCTGCTTTTGCAGTTCTTCTTCTACTTCTCGGCGGGCGGATAGTTCCTGCTGGAGTGTTATTGTTCTTGTTTCGACACGTCTTTGCAATGACCGTGTCCACACAAGCATGCTGACGACAATGATGAAAAAGGCCATAGACATGAGACCGAAGATAATCTCCGGCGTCCACATGGTTTCCCTCGTTCCCAAGCTGATCCAGCGTTGTTGAATTTTCTGGCTTTCTGCGTCCGTTATTGCATCCAGGCCCTTTTGTAGAATTGAAGTCAGGAGAGGCCAGTCTTTTCGGCTTGCAAGAGCCCATTTGTAGTAATAACCAGAATTGCCCGCTACCCGAACATTGCCAATACCAGCAAGTTCGGCGTAGCGGGCTGCCGTGGCAATGTTGCCGACAAAAGCACCAATTTCGCCAAAGGATAATTTACGCAAACCGGTTTCGATGTCTGGAACCAGTATCAGTTCTAAATGTGGGTATGTATTGGTAATATAATCATGAACAGCGTATCCGTCGACGACTGCAACCCGCATGCCGTCCAGACCGTTAAGCGTCAAATTGTCTTTCTCGCTATCCTCGCGAACCATAATGACGGCGGGCATTTTTAAATAGGGCTCAGTAAAAAGCATATATTCTGCACGTTGAGGTGTTTCAACAGCAGCCGTCCATACATCTATCTCTCGGTTTTTGGCTTTTTCAATGGATTCGTTCCAGTTTTCGAGATGCTCAATCTGAAATGTCATGCCAAGTTTTTTCTCTAGAAGGCGAAGATAGTCTGCGGCGATCCCGTGGAAGTTGCCATTATCATCAAAATACTCGATCGGCGAGAAAGTCGGATCCGGTCCGATGCGAATGGTGGGATGTTGAGAAAGCCATTTAGCTTCCTCTGTTGTGAAACGAACCTCAACACCATGGTCGGCGCGGGCTATGTTTTGTCCAGCCGAGGCCGACAAGCAGACGGCAAATAGACTAATACATAATACTCTAAAGAATCCCATTAACCTCTACCTGTAACACCAAATTTTCTTTAGCTTTTATTAATTTAGGTCAATGGTATTAATAAATAGTCTACAAGGCGGAACGGCCGTCCTTTTTTGATATTCCTTCCAAAATTTAGTCGCGCAGAAAAAGACAAATTGTCACGTTGTTCATTGCCATTAAGAATGATTATTATTTACAGGAACAGGCAATCGCCTTATTGATAGCCTCTTTGATGTGTAAAGATAAAAGGATCTTTCGTTGGCAGCTTTTGGTGCAGATAAAGTCGCATTAATTTCTCATAAGAGAAATGGACGCGGGACTGTATCTGTCACCACCTGGTTTTCGTTTCTTGTGGCGTTGATAATTTCCATTCCGATCCTTGTTGTTTTTGGGTTTATCTTTGTGCCAACTGGAGAAATTTGGTCGCATTTGGCTGCTACAGTCCTCCCGGTGTATTTGATGAATACATTAGGGCTTGCAGCCGGCGTATCTGTTCTGGTGTTGTTGATTGGCGTCGGGAGTGCCTGGTTGGTAACCATGTGCGACTTTCCTTGTCGTAAACTATTTACTTGGGCGTTATTTTTACCTCTTGCAATGCCAGCCTATATTATTGCCTACACATATACCGGCATGTTCGATTTTTCGGGACCATTTCAAACCTTTTTACGGGAATTATTCGATTGGACTCGGCAGGACTATTGGTTTCCGCCCATACGTAGTCTCGGCGGTGCTATCGTTATGCTCGGCCTGGTGCTTTATCCTTATGTGTATCTAGTCAGTCGGATGGCTTTTTTGGAACAATCGATTTGCGCGCTGGAAGTCGGAAGAACGTTAGGGCGCGGACCTTGGCGAGTGTTTTTTTCCATTGCAATCCCGTTGGCGCGACCAGCAATTGTGACAGGACTGGCGCTTGCCTTGATGGAAACATTGAGTGATTTTGGGACAGTCCAGTATTTTGCTATAGATACCTTTACGACGGGGATTTATCGCACTTGGTTTGGGCTAGGCGAACCAGCTGCCGCGGCCCAATTGGCTGCAATTCTTATGATTTTTGTTTTTGCCTTAATTTTGCTGGAACGGCTTAACCGCGGATCAAAAAAATTTCATCACACCACAGGTAGATATCAGAAGATTACGAGATTCAAATTACAGGGGATACGTAAGTATATAGCGATACTTGCATGTAGTCTGCCGATCTTCCTGGGGTTTCTTTTGCCGACTGGATGGTTACTGAAAGACAGTATTGCGCATTTTGATGAAATATTTAATCGCCACTTTCCAGTTCTGGTTTTTAACAGTGTGGGTGTCGCCATACTTGCAGCCGCATTTTCACTTGTTCTGGCTATCTTGCTGATTTACGGATTGCGGCGGGAAGGCCGTTCATCCCAGAAAGTAAAGCGAACTGCAATTAGGATCGCTTCTATGGGCTACGCTATTCCAGGTCCAGTTTTGGCGATCGGCGTTCTTCTTCCGTTTGGTTTCATAGATAACAGCATTGACCAATGGACGAGGGCGACTTTGGGATATTCCACCGGTCTTTTATTGAGCGGTACTATGGTGGCGCTCCTATTTGCTTACGTTGTTCGATTTTTAGCTGTTGCTTTAAATACAGTAGAAGCCAGCGTTGATACAATTACCCCCAATATGGACCGCGCAGCAAAAACCATGGGAGTAACTGGTATAAAGGCATTGTTCCGGGTTCATCTTCCAATTATTTCGGGAAGCTTAATGACGGCATTGTTGTTGGTCTTTGTAGACGTGCTAAAGGAGTTGCCGGCGACCTTGGTGCTACGTCCCTTTGGGTTTGACACATTGGCTGTACGTGCATATGAAATGGCGACAGATGAACAACTCGCCGCTGCGGCAGGGCCTTCTCTGGCGATTGTCGTTGCCGGTATTATTCCTGTCATTGTTTTAAGTCGTGCGATTGCAAAATCTCGCCCGGGCCAAAAAGGCTCGCTTCGAATTGAGCTGAAATGAGCAATCTTGTCTTTGAAAATGTGCGCCACAGTTACAGCCAGGCATATTCCGTCGATATTGAACATCTTGAAGTAGGTGCGGGTAAGCTTGTTTGCTTGTTAGGACCATCAGGTTGCGGAAAATCAACAACGTTGAGGCTTGCGGCTGGCTTGGAGAGTCCAACTGAAGGCAAAATCCTGATCGAGGGTAATGTGGTGGCGGACGACGAGATTTTCGTTTCCCCGGAAGACCGGCGAGTCGGGCTGGTATTTCAGGATTACGCTTTATTTCCTCATTTATCTGTTCAAGATAATGTGGCTTTCGGTTTGTCACATCTTTCGACGTCTGAGCGACGATCTCAGTCTTTAAATATGCTCGAAACCGTTGGTATGAAGGACGCCGCCCGAAAATATCCTCATATGCTCTCCGGCGGGGAGCAACAGCGTGTGGCCCTTGCGCGGGCCTTGGCACCGAATCCGAGAATAATATTGATGGATGAGCCGTTTTCTGGCTTGGACGTGGTATTGCGTAATCATGTTCGGGATGAAACTCAAGCGCTGCTAAAGGAGATGGGGACAACTGTTCTAATGGTAACTCATGATCCGGAAGAGGCTATGCGGATGGCAGATGAAATTGTCTTGATGCAAAAGGGCAAAATTATTCAACAAGGATCTGCAGGAGAATTATACAATAATCCCCTCAATGAATTTGTTGCCTCCTTCCTCGGAGATGTGAATCGTGTTCCGGCTGATCGACAGGGAAATCATTTATCGACTGTTCTTGGTTCAATTCCAATTCCTGAAAAATTGTCGGACAAAACCGTTAAAAATGTTCTTGTGCGTCCTGAAGCGATCCGATTTACATCCGATCCTGAGCTTGAAAATCCAATTGGTGAGGTTATAAATGCCCGAAATTTGGGGGCTTTTTCCCTTGTTGACGTTGGGTTTCCTGATGGATCCAGGGTAACTGCGAGAGTGGCGACCCTGCAAACCCCTGAAGTTGGAGAATCCTGTTCCGTTTCCTTGAATTTAAAACAAGTTTTCGTGTTCGCGAGCGAGGCTCGTTAAGAAAAATCCCTTATTCCCGTGTAAAACTGAAATAAAATGTCGTATAAACACTATTAGACCGTTATATAGGGCCTAGGAAGGTCGCAGAGGATAAATAAGAATAAGCCGGTAAAAGGCTGAATTATCCCGCAGCGGTATATTACATTTATTGACAGATTCTCGAAACGAGAACAGGAGCTAGAGTTATGAGTATTGGTCCATGGCAGATTATTTTGATCCTTGTCATTGTGCTCATCATTTTTGGAGCAGGGAAACTACCTCGTGTCGCCGGAGACTTGGCGAAAGGTATTAAAAACTTTAAAAGTGGAATGAACGAGGAAAATCAGGCGGAGAAATCCGAAGAAGATCCTGAAAAGATTGAAGCTTCGGCAAGCGCAAGCGAAAAAGCCGAAGAAAAAGACAAAGCTGCACAAGGCTGAATAGCCCTTGCGCAATTGTAAATATGTTTTCCGAAGTGATCGAGTGGTAAGCCATGTTTGATATTGGCTGGGCAGAAATGATGTTCGTGGTAATTATCGCGGTGCTGGTTATTGGCCCGAAGGATTTGCCGCGAGCAATTGCCACCATTGGAAAATACGTCCGTAAAGCCCGATCAATGGCACGTGATTTTCAATCCGGTATTGATGACCTTGCAAAAGAGACAGAGCTCGATGAAATCAAGAAAGACTTGCAAAAATCCACAGATTTTAATTTGAAAAAACAAGTTGAAGATGCTGTCGATCCGACGGGCAGCTTTGAGAATATGTTCGATGATGTCAAACCGCAGATCCGAGATCCCCGCTTGAGTGAGAACAATTACTCTAATCCGATGGGGGCCAGTGAAGAAGCTGTCGTGGAAATGACCGCAGAGAAGGGTGCCGAGCCGGATGACGAGGCTGTAGAAAGTGACATTGCAGAGAAAAGTGACATCGAAGAGAATAGCATCGGCGCGTCAGTTAAAGCCGACAACGCCGGCAAGCCGGAAACCAAAGTCTCGTGAGTGATACGGAGATAGAAGATACTAAGGCTCCCTTAATGGAGCATCTCATCGAGTTTCGTAATCGATTGGTTTATTCCGTCGTTGCATTACTCGTGGCTTTTATCCTTTGTTATATTGTATCTGAGGATTTGTTTGCGTTCCTCGTTGAACCGCTGGTCGAAGCGATGGGGGATGACGTCGAAGGTCGGCGAATGATATTCACCGGCCTGCATGAGGCCTTTTTTACCTATATCAAAATTGCATTCTTTTGCGCCCTGTTCATTTCTTTTCCGGTGATAGCGACACAAATCTGGATTTTTGTTGCACCGGGCCTCTATAAGAATGAGAAAAAAGCATTTCTGCCATTTCTTATAGTAACGCCGTTGCTTTTCTTTGCTGGCGGCGCTCTGGCATATGAAATCGTTATGCCGTTGGCCTGGAAATTTCTTCTGAGCTTTGAAAGTAGTGGCGAAGCGACAATGTATTCGCGTGCTTTTACCGCGCTGATCCAGGAATTTCCCGCATTGGCGACCTACCTGCCAACACCGGCTGAGCCCATGTCGCTTCCCATCCAATCTGAAACCCGTGTGAGCGAATATCTTAGTCTGTCCATGAAGCTGATTTTCGCCTTCGGTTTATGTTTTCAGTTGCCGGTTTTGCTTACGTTGTTAGGGCGTGTTGGAATTGTTTCTTCCGCCGGACTTAAAGCAAAATTCAAGTATTCAATTGTCTTTGCTTTCATTGCAGCGGCTGTATTGACGCCGCCCGATCCCTTGAGCCAAATCACTTTGGCGGTTCCAATAATTTTCCTCTATGCGATATCCATTGTCAGTGTTCGCATGGTGGAGAAAAAACGCGAAGCGCGTGAAGCCCTGGAAGATAACGAAGACTAGTTTTCGGCTAAGTGTGGAGACTTGAACACAAAAAAGACCTAAATTAAGCTGTGATGTGAAAGCCCACTGGACGGCAGCCTATCACGCGCTTATACAACACTAATTCCTACGTTTTTAAAACCGAAATGGCAAAGAGATGCTCGACTTAAAATGGATCAGGGAAAACCCCGATGCACTGGACGCCGCAATGGCGCGACGCAAAGTTGCACCTGTTTCTGCGGAATTGATGGCGTTGGATACTCAGCGACGTAAAGTACAAACAGATCTGCAGGAAATTCAAGCGCGTCGAAATGAAGCTGCGAAGGCCATCGGTAAAGCCAAATCACAAGGCGAAGACGCCGATTCCCTGATTAAAGAGGTGGCGGATCTGAAATCGTCTGTCCAGGATCTCGAAGCACAAGAACGGAACCTGAGCGAGAAAATGGATGCGGCCTTGTCGGTTCTTCCCAATATTCTTAAAGATGACGTGCCGGAAGGTCTAAACGACGAAGATAATACGGAACTTCGAGTGGTCGGAGACAAGCCGGAATTCACCTTCGCGCCAAAAGAACATTATGAGCTGGGCGATGCCCTTGGCATGATGGATTTTGAAACCGCGGCGAAAATGTCCGGATCCCGTTTTGTTGTCACTAGCGGCCTGATCTCGCGTTTGGAGCGGGCACTGGCGGCCTTTATGGTCGATTTGCATACTGCTGAAAAAGGTTATCTGGAAGTGTCTCCACCCGTAATGGTGCGTAAAGAAGCCTTGTATGGAACCGGTCAGCTTCCTAAATTTGAAGAAGATCTGTATAAAACTGGCGACGATCAATATATGATCCCGACAGCGGAAGTCTCGCTAACCAACATTGTTCGGGAAAGCATATTGGACGAGGTAGATCTTCCCAAGCGTTATACAGCGCATACGTTATGTTTCCGTTCAGAAGCTGGCTCAGCCGGTAAAGATACAGCTGGCATGCTACGACAACATCAATTCGCCAAAGTCGAAATGGTGTCTATCACGACGCCGGAACAGTCAGATGCGGAACATGAGCGTATGACGGAATGTGCGGAAGAGGTTTTGAGGCGGCTTGGCCTTTCCTATCGTGTTGTGGTGTTGTGTAACGGTGATACCGGCTTTGGTGCCCGGAAGACCTATGATCTGGAAGTGTGGTTGCCGGGGCAGCAGGCCTATCGGGAAATTTCAAGTTGTTCGACATGCGGCGATTTTCAAGCGCGCCGGATGAAGGCCAGGTATCGGCCGCAAGGTGAAAAGGGTAATCTCTTCGTTCATACTTTGAACGGTTCAGGCCTTGCAGTCGGACGGACTTTGATTGCTGTCATGGAAAATTATCAACAGGAAGACGGAAGTATTGCTGTTCCCGAAGTATTGGTCCCTTATATGGGCGGTATTACACGAATTGAAAAACAAAAATAATAAATGTGAAGGATAAAAAGTTGCGTATTCTACTGAGCAACGATGATGGTTTCGATGCACCTGGCATGGAAACTTTAAGACAAATTGCAGAAGCCCTCTCTGACGATATTTACGTCGTTGCCCCGGCAAAAGAGCAAAGCGGGGCCTCTCGATCACTTACATTGCATGATCCGCTGCGCATCAACAAATTCTCGGATCGCGAATATTCCGTTGCTGGCACGCCGACCGATTGCGTGATGATGGCGATGAACTATCTGTTTAAAGACAAGCAGCCGGATTTAGTATTGTCTGGCGTAAATCGTGGCGGAAACCTGGGTGAAGATGTTTTATATTCTGGGACAGTTGCCGCCGCCAGCGAAGGTACTCTGCTCGGTGTCCGCTCCGTTTCGATCAGTCAGTGCATTCTGGATCCGGAAGAAATCCATTGGGATACGGCCGCTGAAATGGCGCCTCAGATAATCCGGACGCTGCTGGAAACACCGTGGGGCGACGATGTGTTGATGAATATCAACTTTCCTGGCGTCGCAAAGGAAGAGGTGAGTGGCATCAAGATTACCTCACAGGGCAAAAGAGACCTGTCCAATTTAACTATTGATGACCGTGTAGATGCGCGGGGCAGGGATTATTTCTGGCTTGGACATCGGCCCTCTTTCGGGGATCCCGCTGCCGGTACAGATTTGCATTCTGTTATTAACCGCGAAGTTTCAGTAACGCCGCTGAAGCTCAACCTTACTGAGCAGCAACTTGCAGCCCGCCTCTCCAAGGTTTTCGGGTGAACGATAATCCTGCTCCAAAAATTCGATTGATCATGGAACTTCGGCGCCAGGGGATCAGCAATACGGATGTATTATCCGCGATCGAGCGAGTGCCGCGAGAAGTGTTTGTACCGGCGACATTTCGTGATCGCGCCTACGAGAATATCGCCTTGCCGATTGCCAGCGGCCAAACTATCAGCCAACCTTATATTGTTGCTTATATGACCCAGATTTTAGAACTGGATAAGCGCCGAAAAATTTTGGAAATCGGGACAGGGTCGGGATATCAAACCGCTATATTGGCGCGACTTTGCCGTCGGGTATATACAATTGAGCGGCATAGAAACCTGCTGCAGGGGTCGGAAGAGCTATTCAAAGAGCTGAAAATCACCAATATCACATCAAAAATTGGCGATGGGCATAGAGGGTGGCAGGAACAGGAACCGTTCGATCGAATTTTGGTGACAGCAGCTGCGGAAGAAATTCCACAAAATCTTCTGGATCAACTTGGTAATGACGGGATCATGATCCTTCCTGTTGGAAAAGAACCTGCCGATCAGCATATCGTTAAGGTTTTCAGGAATGAAGTGGGTGAGGTGTCTGAAGAGGTGATGTTGCCCGTTAGATTCGTACCAATGGTTCAAGGGGTTGCGGAAGAGTCTTAATTTTTCACAACATTTAGTATTGATTAAAATCTATTGTTAAACATAGCGAAATATGCTTAATATTGATCGCATGAAGGCGTGGAATCTAAAATTTTTTGTTCGCGTAGCCTCTAGTTGCGTACTTTCGTTGGTGTTATCTGGGTGTTTGTATAATACCTATTTACCGACCAGCGGTTCAACACGTACATATGCCGCCCCTCAAAATACAACAACATCAGTTGTGTCTGCCGGTTTTACTATGCCGTCTGATTTTTCACCCTACTACCAAAACTTATCCTATCATTTTGTGACCGTGAACCGGGGAGATACTCTCTCGAAGGTGGCTGCGCGTCAAAATGTGCCGATAAAATCGGTTGTAACGCTGAACAATTTGCGGTCGCCCTTCACAATTTATCCTGGCCAACAACTGAAGGTTCCTGCCTTCAGAACGCATTCTGTACGACCAGGAGAGACTTTGTATGCCATATCGCGGGTATATGATGTAGAAATGCCGGAAGTGGCCCATTATAATTTCCTGGCGTCGCCCTATACCTTAATGCCAGGGACAAACTTACAGATTCCGCTGAAAAATAGGGGCCAAGTGCAAGTGGCATCAGCGGACAAGACGGGCTGGCCTCAACCGCAGAAAAACATTGCGGTGCAACCCTTGAAAACCGTGATGATCAATTCCTCGCCGCAGGTCGTCCCGCTACCACGAACGGAAACTGTCACGGTGGCGCCCAAGCAGGCATCAAAAATAGTCGCTCCTGCACCGGTGGCTGCACCCGCGCCGGCGCCCGTTTCGAAGTCGGTGGTACCAGCGGCCCAGGAACCCTCATTTCAAGTGGCCAAGCTCGATATCCCACCAGTTCCGCGGCGTCGATATAGTGTGAAGGACTTACCTGAACGAAGCGGAAAATCATTTGCCTGGCCCGTCAAAGGCAAAGTAATTTCATGGTATGGTAAAAAGGACTCTGGGTATCACAATGATGGCGTGAATATCCGGGTCAAAGAAGGCACCCCAATACGGGCGTCGGAAAATGGTGTCGTTTCCTATGTTGGTAACGAAATGCGGTCATTTGGTAATCTAATACTGGTTTCTCATGCGGATGGGTATGTTACGGCATATGGACATACAAAAAAATCAGCGGTGTTCAAAGGCGAGTCTGTTAAAAAGGGCGACATAATTGCCTATGCCGGATCCTCCGGAAATGTGACGGAAAGCCAGTTGCATTTCGAAATTCGTAAAAAGGGTCGAGCCGTTAATCCTACCAAATACCTGAAGTAATTTGCATAACAAGACAGCGCAAATGCGTCTAAATTCGCGGGCGTAGCACCGTTTGCGTTTGGGTTACCTTGGCGACCAGTTTGTCATTATTCCGCACTTCGGTTTCGATGACGATCGTCGATGAACCAACATGCAAGGGGCGGGACGTCGCGATTATCTGACCACCACGAATAGCCCCCAGAAAATTGGTTTTCGATTCAATCGTTGAGGTTCCCACGGCGCCTTCCGGCAAATTTGCCATGGCCGCGGCACCACCTGCTGAGTCTGCTAGCGCCATGACGGTTCCGCCATGCAACATTTCATTACTAGTACAAAGTTCCGGGGCCCACTTCAACCAGAGGATCACCTCGTCGGCATCAAGTTTCTCTGCGCGAATACCCAACGTTTCGCATAGAGGCATTCTTTGTCGCACATATGTTGTGAGGTCCGTCGAAACCACTTTCAATGCCTCCTTCCAGTGTAAAAGCGAACAGGTTAGTTGCTGGAACAAGAAAAACAATTACCCGAGAGGTAATTGTCTGACCACCTCCGTCAATCAATGATTGTTCCTGTTCGCCCTGCTATGTCCTGAATATACTGCCAGGCGACACGGCCAGATCTTGAACCGCGTGTTCGCGTCCATTCAATGGCTTCTGCTGTAAATTCTTCTTCAGATATAGGAATATTAAAATGGGAGAGATATCCACGAATCATATTCAGATATTCGTCCTGAGAGCAGCTGTGAAAGCCGAGCCAAAGTCCAAATCGGTCGGAAAGAGATACCTTTTCCTCAATGGCCTCTGATGGCATGATCGCAGTAGAACGCTCATTTTCAATCATGTCCCGCCGCATCATATGGCGGCGGTTTGATGTCGCGTAAAAAATTACATTGGCCGGTCGCCCTTCTAGTCCTCCGTCGAGAACGGTTTTAAGGGATTTATAAGTTGAATCGTCGCTGTCAAAAGACAAGTCATCACAGAACAAGACGCACCGTCGTTTGGTTTTTTGAAGTACCTGCATGAGGACCGGCAAAGAGGGGATGTCTTCGCGGTGGATCTCCACAAGCACCAGGGAATGATCCAATTGCTGATTGACCAAAGCATGGGCAGCTTTTACCAGCGAGCTTTTACCCATACCGCGCGCGCCCCACAAAAGTGCGTTATTGGCCGGTAAACCCTTGGCAAAACGCAGCGTATTTTCGAGCAGTATGTCCTTCACCCGGTCAATGCCCTGCAGCATGGACATTCCAACATGATTGACCTTTGGGATCTGCCTTAGACTGTTACTCTCCGCCTGCCAGACGAAAGCATCTCCGCCGTCAATATCCGGCTCGCTTTGTGGGGCGGGGGCTATTCGATCCAGACTGTCCGCAATGCGTCTTAACTGCTCAAGAATTTTTTCTTCACTCATGATGACCAATTGAAAAAGGAAAACAAAAACCCAAATTACGGGATGGAAACTATAAATGCCAGTGCTGACAAGAATGTACAAGGCCTAGCCGCAGAATTTCTTGGTGGTCAAATATGGCTCTAAGTTAGATTGCGGCTTGCATTGAGGCCTAAGAACACTATAAAAGTCGTTCTGGAATTTTAAGGGTAGGGCGTTTATCGCTGCATCCGTATTTTGAATGGATCAAAGGACCTGAGTTATGGACCAAGGAATTATGCAAATCATGCCGCTCGTTTTGATCGGTGTCGTCTTCTACTTTCTGCTTATTCGCCCGCAGCAAAAACGCGCCAAAGATCACAAGGCAATGATCGAAGCCGTAAGTCGCGGTGACAATGTCGTGACCTCTGGTGGTATCATGGGTAAGGTGACGAAAGTTCGTGATGACAATGTCGTCCAAGTCGAAATTGCACCTGAAGTTAAGATTAATGTGGTCAAGTCAACATTGACAGACGTTAAAGGTAAAGTGGATCCTGCTGCAGCTGCTCCTTCAGGTGATAGCGGCGGCAATTCAAGTGGCGGTGGTTTGTCCAAACTGTTCAAGAAATAACGGCGTTCGAGCATGCTTAAATTCCCGACGTGGAAGATTATCGTCGTCGCCTTTGTTTGCGCGTTCGGTATTCTATACACACTACCAAATTTCGTCAGTAAATCTGCACTTGAAGATTTGCCCGATTGGGTGCCGTCAAAACAGGTAAATCTTGGCCTGGATCTGCAGGGAGGTTCGCATCTTCTATTGCAGGTGGACGCGGATGTTGTAACGGTGAAAATGATGGATAGCCTGGTTGACGCAGTAAGAGATAGTTTGCGTGAACAAGGTGATAACGTCGGGTACAAGGACCTGAAACACGAAAACAATGTGGTTTCGTTTGTTCTTCGGGATATGGCTGATGAGGAAAAGGCGCGGGAGCGACTATCCGTATTGTCGAATATCATGCCCAACGGGCAACGTGATAATGTAATCAGTATTGATGATGACGGGAGTGCGACGCTGACGCCAAGCGACCAGTCGATTACCCAGCGGATCAGCTCCGCAGTAGATCAATCTATTGAAATTGTTCGGCGCCGGGTGGATGAAACAGGTGTCAACGAGCCCTCTATTCAGCGGCAGGGATCAGACCGGGTTTTGGTGCAATTACCGGGTGTGGATGATCCCGACCGGATAAAGCGTCTGCTTGGTGAAACGGCTCAGCTTACCTTCCATTTAGTGGATGTTTCTGCAACAAATGTGTCTGGCGGCCGGGTGCCTCCCGGATCGAAACGTCTTCGTTCCGTGGAGGAAGGGGATCCCTCTTACATAGTTAAAAATCGTGTCATGGTCTCAGGTGAAAACCTTGAGGATGCTCAGTCAACGTTTCAGAACGGCCAGCCGGTTGTATCTATCCGGTTTGACGGACTAGGAGCGAAACAGTTCGGAAGGGCAACTTCTGATAATGTTGGCAGGCCTTTTGCGATTGTTCTGGACAATAAAGTTGTCAGCGCACCGCGTATTAATGAACCGATATTAGGTGGGAGTGCTATTATTAGCGGCGGTTTCAATGTTCAAGGAGCACAAGACCTCGCGTTGCTCTTACGGGCAGGGGCTCTACCGGCACCGTTGACAATACTTGAAGAACGTTCAGTCGGCCCGGATCTGGGCGCAGATTCCATCGCAGCCGGTAAAGTTGCCGGTATCATTGGCATTGTGGCGGTAGCCATCTTTATGATCGCGACCTATGGCTTGTTCGGGTTGGTTGCAAACGTCGCCCTTGCCATGAATATGTTCCTTATAATGGCGGTTCTTTCGATCCTTGGCGCGACCCTAACGTTACCGGGTATTGCGGGTATCGTCTTGACCATCGGCATGGCGGTTGATGCCAATGTTCTGATTTTCGAGCGAATACGAGAAGAGTTGCGAACCGGAAAGACACCGTTTAATGCGGTGGAATCCGGTTTTAACCGCGCCTTTACGACGATTATCGATGCGAATGTGACGACAGGTATTGCGGCGACAATTCTCTTTGTCATGGGGTCGGGGCCAGTCAAGGGGTTCGCCGTCACCTTGCTGATTGGTATCATCAGTTCGATGTTTACGGCCATTATGCTTTCGCGCATGCTGATATCCTTCTGGATGCAGCGTAAGCGGCCAAAGACTTTAGAAGTATAGGAGCGGGCATCATGTATAAAATTAAGCTCGTCCCAGCGAAAACCAATATCCCTTTCTTCAAATTCCGGTTGATGGCGTTTGTCCTGTCAACGCTATTGGTTGTGGGATCCGCCATCATGTTCTTCGGCCCCGGTCTCAACAAGGGGATCGATTTTGAAGGCGGTATTCTCATCGAAGTTGCCATGCCAACAGCACCGGATATCGGTAATATGAGAACATCACTTGGCGGACTGGGTTTGGGACAGGTGGCCCTTCAAACATTTGGGTCAGAAGAAGATATCCTCATCCGTGTCCAGCGTCAGCCGGGTGAAGCGAAAGCGCAGGAAGAAGCCGTAAATACAATAAAAGCTCAGCTCGATGCAGATTTTGGCGAGGACATATCCTATCGCCGGGTGGAATTTGTTGGACCGACGGTTTCTGAAGAACTTGTTATGGCTGCAGTTGAAGCTGTAGCTGTCGCCGTTTTTGCCATCCTTGTGTATATCTGGTTGCGGTTTGAATGGCACTATTCTGTTGGCGCTGTTGTCGCCCTTATCCATGACGTGGTGCTGACGATAGGGATGTTTGCCGTTACCGGGATTGAGTTTAATCTGGCGTCGGTTGCGGCAATTCTGACCATTGTCGGCTATTCGATCAATGATACTGTTGTGGTCTATGACCGTATTCGCGAGAACTTCCGGCGATTCAAGAAAATGCCTGTCGATGAACTGATCAATTTCTCTATCAATGAGACCTTGGCACGGACGACAATGACTTCTTTGACCACGTTACTGGCTTTGGTCGCCTTGTATATCTTTGGCGGCGAGGTGATCCGAGGATTTGCCACGGCAATGATATTTGGTGTTATCATCGGTACATATTCTTCCATATTTGTGGCGGCGCCAATTTTGACGGTTATTGGTCTTCGTCATCGTAGTGAAGAAGAGGACGGTTTCCAAGGCGGCGATACAATTGATGCTGAGGCCGACGAAAAAGGCTAACATCCGCCAATTACCGAGGACTAGAATGCAGGACATCTCCGGAATTCCGAGTGCGGGCCAGCAGCTTATTAATGGCTATGGGGATGGCGGCTTTCGTGTAAGTGGCGTAAAATACGACGGCTCCGTCCTTGTTCTTCCCGAAAAAACATTGCTTTGGGATATGACCGAGATTACGGACTTGTCGGTAGATAGCCTCAATGCACTCGATGCGGAGGACATTAAGGTCGAAATTCTGCTGATAGGCTGCGGGGCTAACATGGCTTTCATCGATACGGACATTCGAAATTCATGCCGTGACAAGGGTATCGTTATTGATGCCATGGATACAGGCGCTGCCGTTCGAACATATAATGTTCTTTTGCTTGAAGGGCGACAGGTTGCTGCCGCTCTGGTTGCCGTCTAAAAAACCCGAATACATTAGACCCTTTACACATAGGTATGCCGGATCGTATGATCTTGCGCGTGTAACATTCTGCGCTCAATAATAAAGAAAATTGCGGGAATGTTCATCTTTTGAGAAAAGGGGACAAGTTTATGTCGAGTATTCTTTCAAATCTGAGAAACACCGTTGTTGCCGGGATCGTTTTGACAATTGTCATGGCAGTTGTTGTGAGCATGGCCACAGGGGATGGGTTTGCGATGGGGCATGCCTATGGTGCCTTTATAATGCGTTGGCTCCATGTTTTGAGCGGTGTGATGTGGATTGGGCTTTTATATTATTTCAATTTCGTCCAAATCCCGAATATGCCCAATATTCCCGATGAGCAGAAGCCGGCAATTGGTAAGGTCATTGCGCCAGCCGCTCTTTGGTGGTTCCGCTGGGGAGCGATGGCAACGATCGTTACTGGCCTGCTGCTCGCCTGGATGAACGGTTATCTGGTAGACGCCTTGACCTTGGGTGCTATGGATGGATTTGCAGTGGATAAGAGCCTGGCCATCGGAATTGGCATGTGGCTTGGTATCATCATGTGGTTCAACGTTTGGTTCGTTATCTGGCCGAACCAGAAAAAAGCTCTTGGTATTGTTGAAGCTGATGCGGCTACGAAAGCCGCCTCTGCCAGAACAGCGATGTTGTTCTCGCGGACAAATACGATGCTGTCTATTCCAATGCTTTATTCAATGATTTCGGCTCAAAACCTATACTAAAGGCTTTCGATATCACAAAAAAAGGCGCTCGGTGTTTCCGAGCGCCTTTCGTTTTAATGGGTGGGTAACTTAGATGTTCGCAAGATTTGCGTTTGCAAAATCCCAGTTTACAAGGTTTTCCAGAAAGGTTGCTATATAGTCCGGACGACGGTTCTGGAAATCAAGGTAATACGCGTGTTCCCAGACATCCATTGTCAGGAGAGGAACTGCGCCATCTGTAATTGGGCAGCCCGCATTCCCGGTTTTCGTTACTTTCAACTTGCCATTTTCTAAAACGAGCCAGGCCCAGCCACTTCCGAACTGAGTTGCACCGGCTGCTTGGAATTCTTCAACAAATTTGTCATAGGACCCGAAATCTTCATTGATTTTGTCGGCAATTGCGCCTGTTGGCGCACCGCCACCATTCGGTGCCATCGAATGCCAATAGAAAGTATGGTTCCAAATTTGTGCGGCATTATTGAAAACACTGGCTTTCGTCGCGTCCTCGGCTGTTTCATTCATGATTTCTTCGAGTGAGCGACTGTCTTCACCGAGCAGATTGTTAAGATTGACGACATAAGAATTATGGTGTTTTCCGTGATGGAAATCTAACGTGTTTGCAGAGATATGTGGAGCCAATGCGTCTTTCGCGTATGGAAGAGCCGGGAGTTCAAAAGCCATAGTAAGTCCTTTGCCAATTTAATGGGTTAAGCAGTTTTTAAATTATGTGGTAAAATTCATTTCCCGGAATCAGGAAAGAACCCGCCATTTGGTGTACTGACAGATATATAGCAAAATTTATGGGCTTCCAGCTTTTTCTTGAATAATTCTAAACTAGGTCGAATTTTCCTGTGACAGAACTAAAAGATGCATCCTTTTTGGCTCAAGAAGCCAAGAGATTTGACTACGACAGGTGGCTAGTATCGTTGTTCGCACCCATGCCCGCGCGGAGCCGAATTCATGCTTTATTGGCCTTTAATGGCGAAATTTCCAGAGTTCGAGAAACCGTTTCGGAAGTTCTGCTCGGAGATATCCGGTTTCAGTGGTGGCGTGATGCACTCAGTAACATGGAAGACGATAAATATCTGAACCATCCGATTTTGCAAAACCTGAAAATTATTATTTCCGAACATGATCTGGATATCTCGCTTTTTGGAGACATGATAAATGCAAGGTCCGCAGATATGGATCCATGCCCATTTGCTACAAACACTGAGTTGCTGGAATACGCCACGGGGACAGGAGGCCTCCTGAGCGGACTCACTTATCGTGTTATGGGGAATAGGGAGGAAGCCGGGTACAAGGCTGCTCAACAGGTGGGGCGAGCCTTTGCTTTGATCGGAATAATTCGTGCCATTCCCTATCATGTGAGCCAGGACCTTCTCTTGATCCCGCAGGAGGTATTGGAAAATCACGATTTAGTTCCGGAGAGTGTTTTTAAAGAAGAGAACCGTCTTGCTTTTTATGACGTTGTGAAGGATCTGGTTGCCCTGGCCGAAAAAGAACAGCTCGAAGCAGTGCGTGCGGTTCGGCAACGGCCGAAGAGTGAAAAGCCGAGCTATTCCTTGCTGGCGTTGAATAATCTCTATTTATCGAGAATTAGGAACTCAGGTTTCGACCCGGCTCACAGGCGATTGAATATAGGCCCATTGCGAAAAATAATTGCACTTCTTACAAAGTGAGTTGATCTATTAAAGATTGCCCAAACGCCACGACTGTGACTGCATGAAGTTTCTGGCGAGGAACTGATAGGTGGCTTTTAATTGTCGTTCAATAAGCGGGTCTTCTTCCATAATCATGCCTTGCCAACCTTCTACCATTTCCCCCCAAATCATAAATCGCTGATGGAGGTTATCCCGAGTATCACGGATTGTTTGTACGGTCGGATCGAAGTTTTTAAGAATAACCAGGACTTCGCAGGTCTGTGCATCAATTTCCGTAAAGGTTCGATCGAATTTTTTGATAACCGGATCAAGTAAAATCTGCATACGGTTTATGTCTTCCGATGTGCCGCGATCGCGCTTGTAAATCGTTGCCAGACGCGTCAGATTTGAGCTGATTTTTTTGATGCCCGCATAGTAATCGCGCAGCGCTTCGATATAGGCAAGTTCACGAATAACATCGTCTATCTTGGCGACAACATCTTCTCTTGTTATACCAAGCTTTTCCGCAATATCCCGAAAGGCATCCTGAACTCGTTCTTTCGTCTCCGGATCATCAGAAATAGTATCCAATTCTTTCTTATTCAGGACGATTTCTTCGTTTCCACTGAGCCAGGAGACTAACTGTACCGTGATACGTCCACGAGCGATTTCTTTGTGATTTTCGTCAATTGACCAAGAGGCTGAGCCGTCGAGCAATTCTCGCGGAATGGAATCATTGGGCCTAATTTCATTCACATATTTTAAAGCGCTGCCAATTGTACCGAGCAAATTTGCATCTGAGCTTTCTTCTTCAATCCCGAATTCTTTGCAGAGAGCCCGTGTGGGGATCGCCCCTTTCATATCGCCAAGCTTTACAAAAAAGCATGGTTCCTTGTTATCGTGGGTCAGCCGGAAGTAAGCACCTTCAACCGTGAAGATCTTGTGCTCGAACGAAAAATATACGCTCGGGTCCAAAGCCTTTCCGGCAGGATTCGCCTTAGATTTTTCGGCGGTTTTCTCGTTTGCTTCCATGCTACTCATACTTATGTCCACTATGCGTCAAGCCAAATGGCAACCTCAAGTTCATGTGGTATTTACGTCATCTCTGAACCTAACTAGGTATATAGTAAACGGACATCGTATATAAATGGTTACCAAGTTGGTCGATTTCTAATGATCTGTTTGCCAAGCGTGAAAGTCGTTGGAAGCGCGGCCTGTATAGGCGATTTTTCTTTCTTTCTTTCGAATTCGACCTTCGAGGGGCGGAAACAGGCCAAAATTCACATTCATGGGCTGAAAGGACTTGGCGTCGGCGCCACCGGTTATATGGCTGAGAATAGCGCCTAAAGCCGTAGTGACAGGCGGAGGAGCTATGATTGAGCCCTGGATTTCTGCGGCAGTCAGTCGGCTTGCTAGTAAGCCAATCGCGGTACTTTCAACATAACCCTCAACACCAGTAATTTGACCGGCAAAACGGATATGCGGATGATTTTTAAGGCGTAATTCGCCGTCGAGGACATCCGGGCTATTGATAAAGGTGTTGCGATGCAGTCCGCCAAGGCGCGCGAATTCAGCTTTCTCCAACCCTGGAATGGTCGAGAGAATGCGCTTCTGATCGCCGTAAGTCAATTTGGTCTGAAATCCGACCATATTATATAACGTGCCGAGTTTGTTGTCCTGCCGTAGCTGAACCACGGCATAAGGCTTGTCTGCGGAATTAGGATTGGTCAGTCCAACGGGTTTCATGGGCCCGAAACGTAAAGTTTCCGGCCCGCGCTCCGCCATTACTTCAATTGGTAAACAGGCATCGAAATAGGGCGTATTGGCTTCCCACTCTTTGAATTGGGTTTTATCCCCGGCGAGAAGTGCGGCAATGAATTCATAATATTGATCATGGGTCATTGGGCAATTGATATAGTCAGAGCCATCACCCTTATCGTAGCGTGATTGAAACCATGCCGTATTGAAATCAATACTATCTTTATAAATAATCGGCGCAATGGCATCAAAAAATGCGAGTGCATCGGCGCCAGTTGCCTCATGAATGGCTGATGCCAGAGCTGGTGAAGTCAACGGTCCTGTTGCGATAATGCTATGGCCCCATTCCGCTGGTGGCAATCCAATCACTTCTTCACGTTCGATATCGATTAAAGGGTGGGCTTCGATTTTTTGCTGAACGTAGGCTGAAAATTCATTGCGATCAACGGCGAGGGCGCCGCCTGCGGGTACTTTGTTGATATCCGCAGATTCCATAATCAGAGACCCGAGCAGCCGCATTTCCTTATGCAGAAGACCAACAGCATTATTTTCCGCATCATCGGACCGAAACGAATTCGAACACACAAGTTCAGCAAGACCATCGGTCAGATGTGCGTCGGTACCGCGAACTGGTCGCATCTCATGGAGGACAACCGGAATCTCGGCCGAGGCCAATTGCCAGGCGGCCTCACTTCCGGCTAAACCGCCGCCGACGATATGAACGGGTTTTATATCTGTAGACATATTATCTTGTGTGCCCTAGTTAAGCAGCTCTGATTTTGCCGGATTTAGATGATTTTGAAGGTGCTTGTTTTACCGCAGGCCGTTTAGCCAATATTGTTTTTAGATATTGGCCCGTATAGCTTTCCTTGACCTTCGCGACCTCTTCAGGCGTGCCTTCCGCGACAAGATACCCGCCCGCATCACCGCCATCCGGGCCCATATCAACAACCCAGTCTGCGGTTTTAATAACTTCCAGATTATGTTCGATAACCAATACACTGTTGCCGGTATTGACCAGCGCTTGCAGGACTTCCATTAATTTTCGGACATCTTCAAAATGCAGTCCGGTTGTCGGTTCGTCGAGAATATACAATGTACGGCCTGTTGCCCGCCTGGATAATTCCTTGGCGAGTTTGACGCGTTGTGCCTCACCACCAGAGAGTGTTGTCGCCTGCTGACCTACATGGATGTAGCCGAGACCAACTTGCTGTAACGTTTCAAATTTTTCTCGAACGTTAGGAACGGCTTTAAAAAACACGGCAGCTTCGTCAACTGTCATGTTCAGAACATCTGTAATTGATTTGTCCTTGAACTTGATTTCAAGCGTTTCCCGATTATAGCGATCTCCGCTGCAGACATCACATTGGACATAAACGTCCGGAAGGAAATGCATTTCGATTTTGATAACACCATCACCCTTACAGGCCTCACAGCGTCCACCTTTTACGTTAAAGGAGAAACGTCCCGATTTATATCCGCGTGCTTTCGCATCCGGAAGGCCAGCGAACCATTCCCGAATTGGCGTAAAGGCGCCTGTATATGTCGCTGGATTTGATCGCGGGGTACGGCCAATGGGAGATTGATCAATATCAACGATTTTATCCAACCATTCGATGCCTTCGATACGATCATGTGGTCCCGGATGATTGCGGTTATTATTCAGTTTCTTGGCGATAGCTTTATATAAGGTCTCAATTATGAGCGAGGATTTGCCGCCTCCAGACACACCAGTAACGCAGGTAAAAGTGCCGAGCGGGATATTCACGTTGACGCGCTTCAAATTGTTGTGGCGCGCACCTATGATTTTCAGTTGCCGAGATTCTTGAATTTTTCTGCGAACCGCTGGCAGGGGAACTTCCAGTTCGCCAGAAAGATACATACCGGTAACACTGCCTTCGGCTTCCATAACGTCTTTCGGTGTGCCCTGTGCGATAAGTTTACCGCCGTGGCTACCGGCACGCGGTCCCATATCAATCACATGATCAGCGGTCATGATAGCTTCTTCATCATGCTCTACGACGATCACCGAGTTGCCTTGATCCCGGAGATTAATCAGCGTTTTCAATAGTCGTGCATTATCCCGTTGATGCAGGCCAATCGATGGTTCATCCAGGACATAGAGGACGCCGGTCAATCCGGATCCAATTTGCGAAGCCAACCTTATCCGTTGGCTTTCTCCGCCGGAAAGAGTGCCAGAGCCCCTTGACAGGGTCAGATATTCCAATCCCACGTCGACAAGAAAACCAAGACGTTCGTTGATTTCTTTCAGAACACGCTCACCGATAGCCAGATCTTTTGGTGAAAGGACCTTGCTCAGTCCTTCAAACCACTTACGCGCATCCAAAATGGACTTGCTGACCACATCTCCGATGTGGTGGTCATCTATTCTTATAGCGAGCGCTTCTTCTTTCAAGCGATGCCCACTGCATTTACTGCAATTGGTCTTATCTTGATACTTCTCCAAGTCCTCACGTATCCAACTGCTGTCGGTTTCGCGCCAGCGACGTTCAATGTTCGGGATTACGCCTTCGAAAGGCTTGTTGGTTTTATAGGTCCGCATTCCGTCGTCAAACGTGATCTGGACTTTTTCATCGCCGGTTCCAAAAAGAATAGCTTTTCGCGATTCTTCTGCAATTTCTTCCCAAGGCTCTGTGGTCGTAAAACCGTAATGCTTACCAAGAGCTTCCAGGGTCTGCATATAATACGGCGCCGGAGTCTGGGAGCGCGACCAAGGGGCAATAGCACCGCCTCGTAAGGTCAAAGTGACATCGGGAACAATCTGATCCGGGTCAAAGTACATTTCCGTACCGAGGCCGCCACAAGCAGTACAGGCGCCATAGGGATTGTTAAACGAGAAAATGCGCGGTTCAATCTCTTCAATGGTGAAACCGGACACCGGGCAGGCGAATTTCGCTGAATAAATAAATCGTTCTGCACTGTCCGCATCTTCAACGACAAATAGTCCATCGGCCAGTTCCAACGCCGTTTCAATTGAGTCCGCAAGACGCCCTTGTATATCTTCATTGATAACAACACGGTCAACGACGACGTCAATATGATGTTTTATCTGCTTGTCGAGTTCGGGAATATCTTCAATATCATAAATTTCACCGTCAACTTTTACCCGTTGAAATCCACGCTTGCGTAAATCCAGAAATTCCTTTCGATATTCGCCTTTGCGACCCCGGACAATTGGCGCCATAAGATATAGTCTTTTATCTGCACCTTTCGCCACGACCTGATCGACCATTTGACTGACGGTTTGGCTTTCAATGGGCAATCCAGTCGCCGGAGAATAGGGGACACCTATCCGGGCGTAAAGAAGTCGAAGGTAATCATAGATTTCCGTGACGGTTCCCACTGTCGAACGAGGATTTTTCGAGGTTGTTTTCTGCTCGATTGAAATTGCCGGGCTTAGTCCGTCAATATGATCAACATCGGGTTTTTGCATCATCTCTAGAAATTGCCGTGCATAAGCCGACAGACTTTCAACATAGCGCCTCTGACCTTCGGCATAGATGGTATCAAAGGCGAGGGAGGATTTTCCCGAGCCGGACATCCCGGTAATAACGACCAACTGGTCGCGTGGAATATCGATATTTACGTTTTGCAAGTTATGTTCGCGTGCGCCGCGGATGCTGAGCGTTTTTTGCATTCGGATGAAGTACCTGATATGAGCATGAATCTGAGCTGGAATTTATAGGGGAATGGGTGAAATTACCAGTCCCTAAAAGAAAAAATGTTTTCATTTTGTTCACGGTTGGCAAAATCGTCGAATTCCTCTGTTCAAAGCGGATTTTGCACGCTATTGTCTGGCCAGAAATTTTTAAGCACAAATAGAATCGAAAGCAGTTGAAACATGGCCGGTAGTGTTAATAAAGTCATCCTTGTTGGAAATCTTGGAGCGGACCCTGAAGTCCGTCATATGCAGAATGGTAAGCCGGTTTGTAATCTTCGAATAGCTACTTCTGAATCCTGGCGGGATCGCGAAAGTGGCGAGCGGCGCGAACGCACGGAATGGCATCGCGTTGTGATTTTTAATGAAGGACTCTGCAAGATTGTTGAGCAATATGTTAAAAAAGGCTCGAAAGTTTACTTGGAAGGCCAATTGCAAACCCGTCAGTACGAACAGGATGGTATTACAAAATACTCGACTGAGATCGTCTTGCAGGGTTTCAATTCTGCACTGACAATGCTTGATAGTGCCGGCGGTGGCCAAGGAGGTGGTCAGGGCAGTGGATATGGCGGCGGCGCATCCGGCGGCGGAGCATCCAGCAGTGGCGGACAGCAGGGTAGTGGTTATGGCGGCCCGTCTGGCAGTGGCATGGGCGGTGACTTTGACGACGACATTCCTTTCTAGGAACCGTTGGTTGACATTGGTTTGAAATTGCAAAGGGCTGTCCGGTAAGGACAGCCTTTTTGTATATGTATATGCATTTGGATAGGGTTTAGCATTTTGATTGATCATATTTCCATCGCTGTCAAAGAACTTGAACGGAGTGTGAAATTCTACGACGCGTTTCTGGGCGAGCTAGGTATGACCCGTATTGTGGATCGACCCGCGACAGCCGGATATGGCAAGAAATATCCCGAATTTTGGTTAAACTTACGTCCTGAGTTACCCGCAGTGCCGGCCGATGTCGGGAGTCATATTTGTTTGCGAGCGCGAAGTGAGGAAATCGTGACCAGATGTTTTAGGGTCGCCTTGTCTCTGGGCGGGTTGGATGATGGTCCTCCAGGACCCAGACAAGGTGAAATGACCGCGTATTTTGGCGCATTTATAAAGGACCCGGACGGCAATAAAGTTGAAATCGTGACCTTTCCTGCTTCAGTTTCAGAAGGGCCCTAGAAGTATGTCGTTGCTTTTGGGAATTGATACCGGTGGTACTTACACTGACGCAGTATTATTTCATGAAGAAGGTGGTGTCGTGGCGAGTGCAAAATCTCTTACGACACGGCATGATTTTGCAATTGGAATTGGTCAATCAATTGAAAAAGTCATTGCAACAGCGAAAACCGACCCGAATGAAATCGCTCTGGTCTCGTTGTCGACTACATTGGCAACGAATGCTCTGGTTGAAGGGCAGGGAGGGCGCGTATGCCTTATTATGATTGGTTTTAATGAAACTTCTCTACAGCGGAATGGATTGCAAGACGCTGTTAAGGAAGATCCTGTCCTTTTTTTGAACGGCGGGCATGACGGACAAGGAGACCCTATCGTCGATCTCGACGAAAAAAAGCTGAAAAAACAGCTGGATTCCTTCGACAATGAGGTCACGGCTTTTGCAGTTGCAGGATTATTCGCAACCCGCAATCCCGAACATGAGATTCGCGTGCGGGAAATAATACGGGAACGCACAGGGACGAGCGTAACCTGTAGTCACGAGCTTTCCAGTAAATTGGATGGCCCGCGACGTGCCCTGACCTCGCTGTTGAATGCCCGTCTGATTGGCTTGATCCATCACCTAATTGAAGCAACAGAAAGGTTATTGGGGTCCTATGACATTGACGCCCCGTTAATGGTTGTGCAGGGGGATGGTGCCCTAATTTCTTCAGAGATAGCCAAAATCAAACCCATAGAAACCATTTTGTCTGGTCCCGCAGCCAGTTTGGTCGGCGCCGCTTATTTAAGTGGTCTGCAAAATGCCATTGTTTCAGACATTGGCGGGACGACGACGGATATCGCTGTTCTGCAGGACGGAAATCCCCGGTTGGATGAGAATGGAGCGACAGTCGGCGGTTGGCGGACAATGGTTGAAGCAGTCGCCATGTATACGATCGGTCTGGGCGGGGATAGTGAAGTTTCTGTCCGGCAAACAGGTCTTGATCTTCGACTTGAATTGGGCCCTCGCAGATTAATACCAGTAAGCTTGCTGGCTGAAAGTTATCCCGCCCTTGTGCATGACACATTGGACTTGCAACTTAGCCGTAGCCGCAGCAATGAACTTTATGGCCGCTTTGCTATTTCAGTTGGTCGAGAGGTTGCCCTTAAGGGAGCATTGAGTGATCTGGAACATGAAATGCTGGCTGACCTTGCAGATGGGCCACTGCCGTTGGAAAAATGGCTGGCGAAACGAAAACATCATACGGCTCTTGAAAAATTGGTGACGACTGGTCTGGTGATGATTTGTGGGCTGACCCCCTCGGATGCTGCGCATGTTTTGCAGTTACATACGGATTGGGACCGTAGCGCCGCGGAAAAAGCACTAAGGCTTTTTGCCGGCAACAAGAACAGCAAGGGGCAACCCATCGCTGCTTCCAGTCATGCCATGAGTAAGCTAATTGTCGAAGCACTTGTCACAAAGTCTGATGAAACCCTCTTGGCGGCCGCGTTAGCGGGAGATCCTTTATTATCTCCAAATTTGTCACAAACATTATTGGCTGGATCTACGCGCCAGGATCCTAATCCATTCGTTGACGTCAAAGTTAAATTCAAACTACCAATTGTTGGACTAGGGGCATCCGCTCATGTTTATTATCCTGATGTAGCCGACCGGCTCAACACTACGGCGATAATTCCTGAAAGTGCAGGTGTAGCGAATGCAATTGGTGCCGTCGTCGGTCAAGTGCGTGTTAGCGTCGACGCGACAATTTCAAAAACGGAAAACGATTTTTTTCGCCTTTATCATTCGGGAGAGCCAAAAGATTTTTCGACTTTGGAAGGGGCTGTTACCGACGCAGAAGAAATCCTGCGAGTAGAAGTAAATGAACATGCGCAGCTGGCCGGCGCAGTTGATGTTCGCGTTAAGCTTCATCGGGAAGACAACACGGCTGTTATCGAAGGCAAAGAATTTTTTATTGAAAGTTCTCTTAGAGCCACAGCATTTGGTCGGCCGAGGATCGCGAAGTAACCAATAGGAAATTACAGGGGGAGGGCCGTCGTAAATTTTATTTCTTCCATGGCGAAATTTGAACTGACGTCTGATAAGTCGATTTTTTGAATTAGCCGGTGATAAAAATTGTCGTATGCTGCCACATCTGGGACAACAACTTTTAGCAGATAGTCTATATCTCCACTCATGCGGTAGAATTCCATGATTTCGGGAAAATTATCGACAGTTTCGGCAAATTTTTGGAGCCAATCCACGTCATGACGACTGGTTTTGATGGCAACGAAAACGGTCACTGACAAGCCGAGCTTATTTCGATCAAGGAGGGAGACTTGCTGCTTTATCAAGCCGGTTTCCTCCATGGACTTGATCCGCCGCCAACAAGCGGTTCGCGAACAACCTACTTTCTCCGCAAGGTCAGCGACCGCGATGGAGCTGTCTTGCTGTAACCAATTCATAATTTTCTTATCAATTGCATCCATGGTAAAAAATTCCACATACTGGCAATAATTTGGATAATAGTACCATAATTTACACAATAGATGTCAAAATAGGGTAAATATTCCGATGAAAATAGGTATTATGCTTCTTATATAACAGGTATCGAATTTCAAGTAAACGGACGAAGACAATGACCTTATCAACTCTATTCACAGAACATCCCGCATCGGTCAATGAAACCTATTTTGAGCATATGGAAATGTCGTCTACATTTTCCTTCTGGCTGTTCGTTGCCGGATTTTGTGCGTTAGTACACGCTGTTTTTCCATTCATGTTCGAGAAAACAGGCAGCAAAATCATCGACAAGCTTCATAGCCGGATGGTCACCAATAGGGTAGTAAAAACCGGTCCATTGCAAGGGGCAAAAAATCAAACTGTTTCCGGCACTTGAGCCGTCTATCTGTTTGATTTAACACGATCCAAAAAAAGAGGGATTTTGGCGCCATTTCGCACCTGCAATAGGTTGCGCAGGCGCCTCTTTTCTTGTAGAACAAGGTAACCTTCTCCTGCGCTTAAAAAGGGAAGGGAGTTTTATGTTTTACAGCATGCCGGAGATCAATCTGAGCATGGAAAAGTTTATTCTGGAAGCCTGCCTTGAACGACGTAACTATACCCCCTTCTGATAACGATATTGTCCCTGTTACTATAGAAGAGGAAATGCGGCGGTCCTACTTGGACTATGCCATGAGTGTCATCGTTTCCCGTGCTTTGCCGGATGCGCGTGACGGTCTCAAGCCCGTCCATCGGCGGATAATTTATGCCATGTATGAAAATGGCTATACGTCGGACAAAGCGTTCCGAAAATCCGCCCGTGTTGTCGGCGATGTTATGGGTCGATATCATCCCCATGGCGATAGCGCGATTTACGATGCGATGGTGCGTCTGGCACAGGATTTCTCCATGAGTTTGAAACTGGTGGAAGGGCAGGGCAATTTCGGGTCCATGGATGGCGATAAAGCGGCCGCCATGAGGTATACGGAAGCCCGGTTGCAAAAGGCAGCGGAAAGCCTTATCGACGATATTGATAAGGATACCGTCGATTTTGTTAATAATTATGATGACAGTGAACGTGAACCGTCTGTTCTGCCAGCCCGATATCCCAATCTTTTGGTCAATGGTGCCGGCGGTATTGCCGTTGGGATGGCGACAAATATTCCTCCGCATAACTTGGGTGAAGTCATTGACGGCAGTATCGCTTTATTAGCCAAGCCGGAAATGGCAGCGGAAGAATTACTGGAATTTATTCCCGCACCAGATTTTCCAACCGGCGGTGTTATTCTTGGAAGAACCGGTTCCATAAGTGGACTGACCACCGGCCGCGGGTCAGTTATCATGCGGGCGAAAGTCAATATTGAAGAAATCAGGAAAGATCGTCAGGCGTTAATCGTCACAGAGATTCCCTATCAAGTGAATAAAGCTCGTCTTGTCGAACAAATCGCCGATCTTGTACGCGCGAAAAAAGTTGAAGGTATCGGTGACCTGCGTGACGAATCTGATCGTCATGGCGTCCGTGTCGTCGTCGAAATCAAGCGGGATGCGATGCCGGAAGTCGTTTTAAATCAACTCTTTCGCTACACGTCGCTACAAACGTCCTTTGGTGTGAATATGCTATCGCTTAATCGCGGTAAGCCTGAGTTGCTGAATGTTAAGGAAATGCTTGAAGCATTTCTTGATTTCCGTGAAGAGGTTATAACACGGCGGACGAAATTCCTGCTGAAGAAAGCGCGGGAGCGAGCCCATGTGTTGATCGGCCTGGCTATTGCTGTTGCAAATATTGATGAGATTATCAAACTTATACGTGCCGCGCCCGACCCAATGACCGCACGCTCACAATTGATGGGTAAAGATTGGGACGCAAGTTCAGTTTCAGCGTTAATCCAGCTTGTAGATGATCCGGAATACGCGATAAAGGAAGATGGAACTTACCGGCTTTCTGAAGCGCAAGCCCGGGCTATTCTTGATTTACGTCTGCAACGTTTGACGGCTTTGGGTCAAAACGAAATTGGCGATGAACTACGAGGCCTCGGGGAAAAGATCGTCGATTATCTCGATATTCTTTCCAGTCGCCCACGGTTAATCAGCATCATTCAGGACGAACTCCTGGAAATGAAAGAAAAATATGCTGTTCCGCGCCGGACTGTTATCGAAGAAAATGAATTTGAGCACGACATTGAAGATCTCATTCAACGAGAAGATATGGTGCTGACGGTAAGCCATAAGGGTTACATAAAACGGGTGCCTCTATCCACGTATAAACCACAACGCCGCGGCGGCAAGGGTCGTGCGGGCATGCAAACTCGTGATGAAGATTTTGTGACGCAGGTTTTTGTTGTCAATACTCATACGCCTGTCCTTTTCTTCTCTTCCTTTGGGCGCGTGTATAAGCTCAAAGTGTATAGATTGCCCTTGGGATCACCGCAAAGTTTGGGCAAGGCAATCATCAATTTACTACCACTGGAAGAAGGGGAAGTAATTTACACTTTGATGCCGCTTCCAGAAGAAGAAGAAAGCTGGGCAGAGCTGGAAGTCATGTTCTCAACAGCGAAAGGAAATGTTCGCCGTAACCGCCTTAGCGATTTCTCCAATGTGAAATCAAACGGCAAGATTGCCATGAAACTGGATGAAGATGATCAACTCATCGGCGTAAAAATCTGCACAGAAGCCTCTGATGTTCTGCTTGTCGCGCGCAACGGTAAATGTATTCGCTTTAAAGCAACCGACGTCCGCTTGTTTAAGGGACGGGATTCGAGCGGTGTTCGAGGTATGAGGCTTGCCAAGGGTGATAGTGTGATTGGAATGTCCATCCTTAATCATGTTGATATTGAAATCGAACAACGCGATGCTTATTTGAAAGCGCGCCGTTCATTAGATGATGAAGGTGTTGTTCAGGAATATGGCGATATTGAACCGGAGCGGTACACAGAACTCTTTGAACAAGAAGAAGTTTTACTGGCCATCACTGTAAATGGCTATGGCAAACGGACGAGCGCATATGAGTATCGCGTAACCAATCGTGGTGGTCAGGGAATTATCAATATCGAAACATCCAGCCGAAATGGAGAGGTTATTTCGACATTCCCGATTACCGTGGATGAACAGATTATGCTGGTCACTAACGGTGGCAAACTTATCAGGACACCTGTTACCGATATCCGCATTGCCGGACGTAATACACAAGGCGTGACTTTGTTTAAAACGGGTAAAGGCGAAGAAGTTGTTTCGGTAACGGCGTTGGCGGATGCAAAGTCAGAAGATGACAACACTGATGATATTGAAAATGGTGCCGAAGACGAGAACGCAATTCCGTCATCAGAAGAAAATTCTATTCCCGATACAGATGAAAGCTAACATCAAGAATTAGCAATTATAGAGAAGGAAAGACCATGTCAAAAAATCGGGTCGGGTTATATCCCGGCACCTTTGATCCCGTAACATTGGGCCATTATGATATTATCAAACGGGCGTCAAAACTCGTGGATACATTAGTAATTGGCGTTGCAATGAATCCCGGGAAAAATCCGTTATTTACAGTTGAAGAACGGGTCAGCATGGTTGCAAAAATGACGGAAGAATTCCCCGGAACCAACTTTGTCGTTAAGCCCTTTAATAATTTACTTATGCATTTTGCAGAGGAAGTTGGGGCCGCCATTATTATCCGCGGACTTCGAGCGGTATCGGATTTCGAATATGAATTCCAAATGGTTGGCATGAACAGAAGGTTGAACTCTGAAATTGAAACTGTTTTTCTGATGGCCTCTGACCAGCATCAATTTATCGCCTCGAGTCTGGTGAAAGAAATAGCCTTATTGAATGGCGACATAACAAAATTTGTCTCGGCAACAACTGCGAAGAATATTGCGGATCGTGTTACCGAAATACATAACAGACCTTAAATTTACGATGATTGGGTTAGACCCAATCAGAACAGGAGTGGCAAAATGGCCGGAGATCTAGAAAATACCTTACACCTTGAGCTAAAGGATGGCCGTGTTGTCATCGAAATGCGGCCTGACCTTGCGCCAAATCATGTGGCTCGGATCAAGGAACTGGCACGCGCCGGGTTTTATGATGGAATTGTTTTCCATCGGGTAATCGATGGTTTTATGGCGCAGACGGGGTGCCCGGATGGAAACGGAATGGGTGGCTCGGGACAAAATCTGTCATCCGAATTTACTGAAGAACCACATCTAGAGGGGACTTGTTCCATGGCCCGTGCAGGTCATCCTGACAGCGCCGACAGTCAGTTCTTTATTATGCTTGCCCGGTCTCCTCATCTGGATAACCAATATTCTGTTTGGGGCCAGGTAGTTGAGGGAATGGAACACGTCCATGCCATTAAAAAAGGCGATAGCATGTCCAATGGATCAGTTGCAGACCCAGAGAATATTGTAAGCTTGAAAGTTGCGGCAGACGTCGCGTAACGGTACTTAATCCTTTGAAGGAGCGAACGGTTTGCGGACGCATGCCGTTCGTTTGCGTTTGATACATGAAGGTTGAAGATTTTAATTTTGACCTCCCGCCAGAGCGGATTGCGGATCGTCCTGTTGTCCCTCGTGAAGCGGCGAAGCTCTTGTGCGTAGAAAATAGAATAACCGACAATCTGGTGTCGGATTTACCGGATTTGTTAAACGCCGGAGATCTCCTGGTGTTTAATGATACCAAGGTTATTCCGGCGCGTTTGCGTGGCATGCGACGCGGGGCAAAAGTTGAAGTCACCTTGCACAAGAATGTTTCTGCTGACAGTTGGCATGCTTTCGCTAAACCGGCGAAAAAGCTAAAACCTAGTGATATCATTACGTTCTCAGATGATTTTACAGCGTTGGTTACGGAGAAACGTGGGGGCGGTGAAGTTGCCTTGTCGTTCTCGGCTTCGGGTCCAGAATTGATGGAGAAACTGATGGAATATGGCGAGATACCGTTACCTCCCTATATCAGTAGCTTGCGGGCAGTCGATGACCAGGATCTGAAGGATTATCAAACAATTTTTGCCAAAGATGAAGGGGCCGTTGCGGCGCCGACTGCTGGCTTGCATTTTACTGATGACCTGATGTCCAAATTTTCGTCCAAAGGAATAGACGCTGTTACATTGACCCTGCATGTCGGCGCCGGCACGTTTTTACCGGTTAAAGTAGATAACACCGAAGATCACAAGATGCATTCCGAAGTGGGGATTATCAGCACTGAAGCGGCCGAAAAAATTAACAAATGTCGGTCTGCAGGCGGACGGATCGTTTCTGTTGGAACCACGAGCCTTCGTTTACTGGAAAGCGCCTGTGATAATGATGGCCAAGTGCGGCCCTTTAACGGTGAGACTGATATTTTCATAACTCCGGGATATCGTTTTAAATCCGTCGATCTCCTGATTACCAATTTTCACCTACCCAAATCTACGCTTTTCATGCTGGTCTCAGCGTTTTCCGGCCTTGAAAAAATGCGCGATGCCTATCAGCATGCTATTGAGGGCGAATACCGATTTTATTCTTACGGGGACTGTTCATTGCTGTATCCAGGATCATGACTAATAAAGAATTCGACTTCACCATTAGTGCAACGGATGGTGCTGCGCGGCGGGGCACAGTATCCACTGCACATGGGGAAATTCGAACTCCGGCTTTCATGCCCGTTGGTACCGCTGCCACAGTAAAAGGCATGACACCGGAAGCCGTGCGGGAAACTGGCGCTGATATTCTTCTTGGCAACACATATCATTTGATGCTCCGACCTGGCGCAGAGCGTGTCGGACGGCTCGGTGGATTGCATAAATTCATGAATTGGGAGCGGCCAATCCTGACTGATTCCGGTGGCTTTCAGGTGATGTCTTTAAATGAACTTCGTAAGATTGACGAAAACGGTGTCACGTTTAAATCTCATATCGATGGAAAACGCTTTGAACTAACGCCCGAACGTTCCATGGAAATTCAAAACCATCTCGATGCAACTATAACGATGGCTTTTGACGAATGTACACCGTATCCCGCAGACCATAAAACGGCGGCGACTTCCATGCAACGGTCCATGCGATGGGCGAAGAGATCCTCTGAGGCGTTTGAAACTAGGCAGGGCTATGGCCTTTTTGGAATTGTGCAGGGCTCGACCTATGAAGATTTGCGTCTAGAGTCTGTGAACGCACTAACCGACATTGGTTTTGAAGGCTACGCCATCGGCGGTCTGGCCGTCGGAGAAGGCCAGGAAGCTATGTTCAGTACACTTGAAGTTACCACACCAGAGATGCCCGTAGACAAGCCCCGCTATCTTATGGGCGTTGGCAAACCTGATGACCTGGTGGGCGCCGTAATGCGCGGGGTCGATATGTTTGATTGTGTTCTACCCACCCGTTCTGGCCGCAATGCTCAGGCTTTCACACGTTTTGGTACCGTTAACATGCGGAATGCCCGCCATTCGGAGGATGCCCGGCCATTGGATGAATTATGCGGATGTCCGGCTTGTCGAAACTATTCTCGCGCTTACCTGCACCATCTTTTCAAGGCCAAGGAAATATTGGGAGCAATGCTGCTGACATGGCATAATTTGCAATATTATCAGGACTTGATGAAGGGCATGCGGGCCGCCATTGAAGAAGGGTCAATGGCCTCTTATGCGCTTGATTTCTTTGCCGCCCAGGAGAACGGGGACATCGAGCCTCTTTAAGCTATAAACATTTAAGAAAGAAATCGAAGCCATTTTTGCCGTCGAGGGGAGGGTGGATTGGACAAAAACAGCTTCGATCAACCTTGGACCTTTCTATCTTTCATTGAGAGTATTAAGATACCGTTAATATTTGTGCCTGGATACAATTTGGCGGTGTGATTGGAAGGAAAGTAATGGTTATTTACGGCATCAAAAATTGCGACTCTTGCAAAAAAGCACTCAAATGGCTGGAAGAAGAAAATATTTCGTATCAATTCCACGATTTAAGAAAAGATGGATTTAGTCAGGAAATGGCAAAAATGTGGTTGTCGAAACTTGACCATGACGTTCTCATCAACAAACGTGGTACGACTTATCGAAACCTCGAAGATTCGCAAAAGGAACTTTTGGAAACCGGCGATCAATCTTCGTTACTCGCTGAATTACCGACCTTGATGAAAAGGCCGATATTCAAGCTTGCAGATACCTATCTCGTGGGCTTCAAAGAAGACCAAAAGCTTAGACTTGTCGACTATGTAAATACAAAGCTTTAGGGTTTTTAGCTGAGTTTTTGTACGTAGCAGAGGACATGATCAACATCGACCTGATTTTCACTGAGCGGCAGAGCAATTACGCGAATTGGGACTTCATCGAACACTGAGGGAAAATGCTCAGTTCCATGCGCGGGCTTGCCGGTATTTGCGACATCACGTGCCAAACTCAAGACCCAATCAACAACCATGGGTGAGAAATCTATGTCTGATGTGAAATCGCGAAGGGGATTGGCGCGTTTTGCTGATTGCCGAAGTTCATTGGAAAAACTGGTTTCCAGTTGAAGTCGTCCGGAAGAATGATTGCAGTGAACCAAGACGCAATTAGGCCAGAACTTCCCGATTTTTTGGGTATCCAAATTCTGCCAAGTCGGGTAACGGTTCCCATTTCGGATCTCCATCCAATAACTCAGGATGTCGGGCGTCTGAACCTTTTTCTGCCAGCCTGGTGCCGATGCAGGTCGTGCCCAATTCGCTCGACGCGGCGGAACCGCAGACACAGATGAAGGCGTAACTTTTTTAGGTGACGTAGCAGCTTGTTTCTTTGCCTCGACAACCGGTTTTGGTGGCGAAGGAGCTACTTCTCTTTTCTCGACATTAGGCGCAGGAGTCCTGGATTTAGATGGCGCTACAGGTTTTTCCTCTAGAATCGGGGTCGAAACAGGTTTTGCTGCTTTCGGTTGTGATTTTACTCGTTTTTTCTTTGCAGGAGATGTCGGCGTTTTATTAGCAGGGGCTTCAAAGAGATCGGAACCGGTATCTTCAAATACCTGTTCGACAGCTGGCATTGCCGGCTTGCTGGCTTCCAATTCCTCGGCCAGAGCTTGAAGGCGATCAGTAATATCCCCGGTTTTAGCTTTCTTCTTGGAAGAATTTGCAGAATCCTTCGGCCGTCTTACTTTGATTTTTGACAAAGAAGCCGCGTTATCTGCTATTTCCTGTTCTTTTTTGGCTATATTTTCACGCATAGACTATCACTTCCATCAAAGAGACGATTTATCCAAAACACATGCGCAATTTTCCGGAAGTATGCTCGATCCGTGTTTTGATACATACTCTTCTAACGCAGTTTCAAATATGGCCTGCGCGGACATTTGCGTGTGAGCGGCAATGAGTTTCAGCTGTAAATGGTCTTTCGGTGCCATCCGCACGGATATTCTTATCCGTCCGAGCTTATCTTTGGTAAGTTTTGAGACCTCCGTCGCAATTTCCGTATATTTTTCTACGGGTAATGGCTCGACGGGCTTTTGACTGGAAAGGGCCTGTTTAGCATTATTTGCCGGCGCCTTGGCAGTATGTCTTTGTAACAAAGGAGAGATAGGTTCGGCAGAATCTATGTCCGTATTATGTTCTCGAATTCGGTCAAACACAGATTGGGGCTCATCTTCTGGTTTTGAGAAATCATAAATATCGTCTTCTGCGACGATTGAGACGGATTCGTCCTCATGGAGAACGATGGCGTCTTCAACTGTTTCATTTTCTTCGTGGAGGTCTGCATATTCGCTGACCCGTTCATAAATTCTAGAAACACCTGATTGGCGGTTTGATTCATCATCTAACAGCTTCGTAGGTGTCGTCGCGCGAGAAGCCGGTAAAGCTTTCCCTTTGGGCGCGATAAGAGAACTCGTTAAAAATGCTGCTTTCATAGTATTTCTTCTTTTCCTGAATAAACCGACACTCAGTTATAAATCGCACCGTTGTTCCCGGCAGTTGCTGTCATTCCATGGCTCGGAGACGCCGTATATGTTGGCGATAATCGTGCGACCCGCTCCTGAATGTAAGACCAAAGCTTGCTGATTTCTTCGCTGGACTTGGAAGAGGGGTTGAGTTCCATGGTTGTTCTTCCATCAATCATACTGGAAGCAAAATCAACACGTTGGTGAATGACTGAGGGGGCGAGGGTCCCGTGTTGAGACAGCGCAATAGCGGCTTCACTGGTAATACGGGCACGGGGAGTTGCACCATTGACAACAAAGATCAGCGGCGTATTCAGTCCTTCTGCAAGTTCAACTGTAGCACCGACGGCCCTCAAATCATGAGGGCTGGGGCGGGTTGGGATAATCAAGAGGTCAGCAAGTCCGATAACATTGGCAATTGTAGAGGTAATCGCTGGCGGCGTATCCACAATCAAAAGACCAATGCCCATTTGTTCCATACGACCGATATCAGCGCTTAGTCTTTCCACTGACGTCCGTGCAAATAACGGTGTTTCCGCCTCGCGCTCATTCCACCATTCAGAAAGGCTGCCTTGCGGATCCGTATCGACAAGAGCTACTGGCCCTTGTCCAGCCATTTCCGCCTGAACAGCCAAATGCCCCGCAAGTGTCGTTTTACCTGAGCCACCTTTTTGCGATGCGACGGCGATAACTTTCATTAGAACTCTCCTGGACGGTTCTTATTTGTTGGAGAAGTTGCCGGTCCAAATTCTAAGTCGGCCAACTTTATCCAGATTTCACTACTGGAACAAAATTACCGACTAAAAATTAAAAGAGACTTACGAATTAGCGCCAATCCGTATCAAAAATTAAGAAAATTGTAAGGAAATGAAAATCTATTACATTTCAAATTAGTAGCTTGAAAGAGGAATCTGGTTTTCACTCGATAAGAATTGAAGAGTGATCGCTTTTCGTTCGCTCGTTCGTAATTTTATCACTAATTAGGAAAATTTTGAGAAATCCGGAGGACGACGCTCCATAAAAGCTTGCATAGCTTCCATTGCTTCTGGAGATGTCAGGCGGGAGCCGAAAGCCTGTAATTCTGTCTGCATGACGGTTTTTACCTGGTCCGAATTACCTTTCATCAAAGCTTTCGTCAGCCGAACAGCCTCTGGCGCCTTCTTTGAAAGTTTAAGGGCGGCGGCCATTGCTGTTTTTTCGACTTGGTCCGGTGACGTCACCGCATTTACGATACCGGCGTCCAATGCTGCTTCAGCTGAAAAATTTTCCCCAAGTAATAGCAATTCTGCGGCACGTGGGTGCCCGAGCATTCTCGGTAGTAAAAAACTAGACGCGGCTTCTGGAACGAGAGCAAGATTGACAAATGGAAGGGCGAAACTGGCATTTTCCGACGCGTAAACGAGATCACAATGCAAAAGCATCGTTGTTCCGATTCCAATCGCTAATCCGTTCACAGCCGCAATTAAGGGCTTTTGAATTTCAGCAAGCGCATAAAGAAATTGAACGACAGGTGCGTCATCACCGGATGCTGGATTTTGGATGAAATCCATAATATCGTTGCCACTTGTAAAGCTATCTTCGGTTCCGGTAATAAGGCTGACGCGAATCTCAGGATTTTGATCCGCATCGCGCAATGACTTGGCTAGTACGGCATACATCGCTTGAGTCAGCGCATTTTTCTTTTCGGGCCGATTGATTTTCAATTTTTGGATACCGTCTTCAATCGTTACGACAATAGCATTGGTCATGCATGTTTTTCCTTTTTGGATTGCTGATGAAAGTCAGCATTTACGTTTTATGTAATTGTTTACCGGCTTTGGTGATAAAGCTCAAAGAATAAACTGTTCATCAAGAATGCGTCTTTCCAGATTGTGCTCTGGATCGAAGAGAAGATGCAGCGTTGTTTCTCTTTGTTCTTCGACGACAACTGTTGAAACATCGCGAATTTCGACGGCATCGGCCACTGCGCTTACCGGCCGCTTTTTTGACTCCAGCACGCGCAATTCAATTTTTGCTTCTCGCGGCAAGATGGCGCCGCGCCAGCGACGTGGCCTGAAAGCGCTTATTGGTGTAAGTGCCAAGGCGCCTGCATTGACCGGCAATATGGGGCCATGGGCAGAATAATTATAGGCCGTACTGCCGGCAGGTGTGGCAACGAGGACACCGTCGCAGGTCAATTCGTCGACTTTGACATGACCATCGATGGAAATTTGAATTTTTGCCGTCTGCCGACTTTCCCGAAGTAACGAAACTTCATTGATCGCGAGCTCTTCATATTGTTTGCCATGCATGTCAACGGCGGTCATTTTGAGGGGGTGAAGCTTGGTGATTTCTCCGGCTCGCAGCCGTTCAATAAGCCCGTCCTCTTCATAGTTGTTGAGCAGAAACCCAATCGTGCCCTTGTTCATTCCATAAATCGGCAGTTCTTTAGACATGTATGCATGCATGCTTTCCAGCATAAATCCATCACCACCGAGCGCGACGATAATTTCAGCCTGATCAATCGGGCAATGTCCATACAGGTGGATTAATCGTTTTAAGGCGGCTTGCGCATCTGCGGTGTTGCTCGCCGTAAAGTGAATATTCATTCGCCGTTAGCCGCCTGTAACGCTCATATGTCGAGCTACTGCAGGCGTATCATCAGAATTACGGTCGATGATAAAGTCGTGCCCTTCGGGCTTACGGCCGATGGCTTCATCAATTGCAGCGTCCAAAGAGGAAAACCCATTTCCGCTCCGAATGACTTCTTTAAGGTCGGCCTTGTCATTCTGGCCCAGACACATATAAAGCATGCCCGTACAGGTCAAACGTACGCGATTACAACTTTCACAGAAATTATGGGTGAGGGGCGTTATAAACCCGATGCGTCCCCCCGTTTCGGCGACATCATAGTAATCAGACGGTCCACCGGTCCGATATTCCGAAGGTACCATCGTCCAGGTTTCGGCGAGTTGTTTTTTCAATTCTGAAAGCGGCAAAAACTGATCGGAACGCTGTTCATCAATGTTGCCCATGGGCATTGTTTCAATAAAGGTAATATCCATACCTTCATCTCCCACCCATTTGATCAGGTCGTTGCATTCATGGTCATTGAAACCTTTTACAGCAACCGTATTGATCTTTATTTTCAGGCCCGCTTTTTGCGCTGCCTTAATCCCGGCCATCACTTTTTCGAAATTACCCCAGCGGGTAATATCCTGAAACCGGTAGGGATCCAGCGTATCAAGTGACACATTAAGACGTCGGACACCAGCTTCATACAGTTCATCCGCATATTTGCCCAACTGGCTACCGTTGGTTGTCAGGGTCAATTCGTCCAGCTCACCACTCTTTATATAGAGGCCAAGATTTCTGAAGAGTTCCATTATTCCTTTTCTGACTAACGGCTCACCCCCGGTAATGCGGATCTTGCGTACACCTTTGCGGATAAATGCCGCAGAAATCAATTCGAGCTCTTCTAAACTCAAGACCTCTTTCTTCGGCAAAAAGGTCATATTCTCAGACATGCAGTATTTGCAGCGAAAATCGCACCGGTCTGTTACAGACACTCGTAAATAATTTACTTCTCTACCGAAAGGATCAATCACGGCCATATTCCAATATAGATGGAGGGTCAGATACTCAGGTAAAGAATATATTTTTCACGGGGATTTGCAAGTCACGATGGGGTGTCGATTAAATTGTGTCCGAGTATTTCAGCGTTCCTTGCATGAATTCTGGGTTTCGTAGTGCGATATTGGCTGCTTCTTCAGACAGCAAATCATAAAAATCCATAGGGGCATTTAGGCTGGCCGGCGTCAGAATAGAATCTTTTTCGCGCCTTACAGCTAATGTCAAATTAAAGATTGCCTTGAAGATAATTCGATCAAGATTAAGAGAGCGGCACGCGGCAGCGAGGGTTTCAGGATTATCTGCATAAAGAATTTCGTGAATTGCTTCGTGCTCGACACGCAGCAATTTCGCGAACGATAATTCAAATAAATCTATCTCTCCCTGTCGTAACGACTTGACCATAAATCCGGTAGTCAATTCACCGGCAGTATAGAGTTTGGACACCAATTTGGCCGACGGGTCGCTTTCCGTGGAGATTGAACTAATTGTTTGTAAACGATCCACAACGTCAATTTGCAAGACTTTCGCATCGACGTCAAAATTATTGGAAATATATTCTCGAAGCGCCATGGAAACCCAGCGATACATTTTCTCGGCCACAGGTTGCGGTAAAAACGGCCTTTTAATCAGTGGCGCCTGATATTCTGGTATAAATTCGGATTGATCGCCGAGATAGGTCAAAAGTTCTGGCGTTATTTGCGCTGTTTGATTTTCGAGAAGTTCGACTGTCACGTCTTTATTCCCGATTTCATATATCGCCTGACAGACATTCGGACTAATGTTATCGCGCGCGGCGACCGCCAATTGATGTTGCGTAGAGCGATGCTTGATTATTTTTAGCAGATCCGGCTCAGACAGTAATCCAGAGTCTCGTAAAATTGGCAATGCGACTTCGATATCGTCATTAGCCAGGAAAACCATCAGCTTTGCGGGAACATCAGTCTTGGAAGATAATTGCTTCGCGAAATGCGCACGAATGGACTTTTCGACATCTCCTGTGATCTGGCAGATAATCTCCGCCATCAAATTTTTTTCAGACGCAGAAAAGGATCGGCCTTCATTGACGAGGAAGTTGCCAATCCTCTCATAGAGAAACTCGCGTTTTTCCACGGATTTGTCATTCGCTAATTTAGCTAGGTTGCTGATTTCACTCAGATTATTTTGATTTTTTTCTGGCAATTAGGACGACTCCGCAAGCGTTGAAAGAAAGTCGCGATATTGTGACAAATTAGGGTTAAAGAACCCTTAATCTACGAGATCTGAACTAATGATTTAGGCTACGTTCTCTTTAGCGAGAAGCAGCCGTACTGTAAAACTGCTGCCGGTTGATAGGCTGCTTTCAACGGAGATGTTACCGCCCATTAATTGAGCCAGTTTGAGAGAAAGAGTCAAGCCAAGCCCAACACCATCAGTGCCGCGGCTGTATACGCCATCATGTGCTTGTTTGAAAGCTTCAAAGATTTTTCCTTGATCCTCTTCTGGAATTCCGGGGCCGGTATCCCAAATAGTAATATCTGCATAGGTATCGTCAACAATATGGCAATCAAGGCCAATCTTGCCACGCTGTGGGGTAAATTTAACGGCATTGCCTATAATATTGACAAGGATCTGCAAACATCTTGTTGGATCAACGGCCAGATTGACATTTTTATTAATCTTGATCTCGCTTAAATCCAGGTTTTTTTCCTCGGCGTGAGTTTGAATCAAAACCAATGCATCTCTGATCATTCCATCAAGAGGGGTTGATACTATTTCAATCGGAATTTTGTCACTTTCAATGCGGGCAATGTCAAGAATATCTTCAATCAGGCTCAACAAATGCTTTCCGGAATTCAGTATATCGCCCACATACTCCCGATATTTGTCACTGATGGGGCCAAAGGTTTCCAAGCCGATAACTTCGGCAAAGCCGATAATTGCATTCAATGGTGTCCGTAACTCATGGCTCATATTCGCCAAAAAAGTATTTTTTGCTCTGGCTGATTCAACAGCTTTTCTTGCCGTTACTTCCAATTGGATATTCTTGTTCGTGATTTCGTTAATTGCCTGCTCCAAGTCCACTTTTGATGATAAGGCTTCGTCTTCTGCAAGCAATCTTGCGGTTATGTCGTCGCTGGTGCCGCGATATCCGGTGAAACGTCCTTTTTCGCTGAAAACAGGTACGCCACTGATATTAAATATCTTGATATCGCCGTTTACATCCTGAATTTCCAACGGCACTGAGCGAAAGGGGACATGTCTGGAAATGGCTTGTTCTGCCTTGTTTTCACCGTTTTCTTCAGGTTTAAAAATGCCCAATTCAGACAAATATTTCCCTTTGATTAGCAGCGGTGGAAGACCGACAGCCTGAACGACACGGTCGGACACAAAAGTCAGTCGGCCGTCGGCGTCCGTTTCCCAAATCCAGTCTGACGCGGCCCGTGTAATATCCAGGAAGCGTCTTTTCTCCATACGAAGTTTAGCTTCCGCGTTAACTTGTTGTGTAGAGTTGGAGAAGCTGCCACAGATTGCGATAAGATGATCAGACTCATCAAATATAGGAAAATGACGAGAGACAAAATGTTCTATATCCTTGCCAGTACGAACGGAGACAACTCTTGTTTCTATTTCTTTGGTTGCCGCTATTTGTCGAACAATTTCAAGGTGATCTACGGGAAGCGTGACGAGTTTTTCCTCCTCCGATCGTCCACTGGCGCCGAGGCGAAAATATTCTTTGTACCCAATGTTTGCGTATATGACGGTTCCATCAGGCCGCGCCATATACATGGGTTGAACCTGTTCAAAAACGGCATCAAAAAATTCTCGACTTACGATGCTTTGCATCGCTGGAATTCCTGAGCTGCTGGTGTTTTTAACATCAGAATGAAGTGAAACGACACTTCCTTGCCCGAGATCAGTCATTTACAATTTCAACATGCGATCAGCATGTTCCCTTTCCTATACCCCATATTCCTTCGGCGGCTCATAAATAGAGCCGCTGATCGTCTAAGCCTCCATCAAGTTCTTCGACAATTTCGATAAATTCTTTTTCCAATTGCCACGAACGTAATGTAGATTTAGCATTCTTTTCAGAAAGTTTATCATAAAAACTCATCATAATCTCAACTTCTTCCGGGCGAGTGGTTTTTTTCGTCTTGCCGGAGTCCGAAATATTCCGAGTGAGCAGAAAAATAGCAGAGAAGACATTGCGATCAAATTCCAATGCGCGCAGAACAACCGCTAACGCTTCGGCGTTAGGATCGTAAATAAATCGACTGACGGTCAGGTAGGGAAGGGATGCTTTGAACGCCAGCCCAGTTATGAACAGGCGAACCTGTTTGCTGCGAAGAGTTTGAACCAAAAATCGATCAGTCAGATCATTACGCTCCGCCAACTCGGCAACTAACTTGTCCGCATGGCTGCTATTTACGGCAACGTCATAGTTATATTCCGTTTTAGCGGCAGAAATAATTTTTTCGTTGAGTTCGAGCTCGTCAATTTCGAAATTCTGGAGAATATGCCGACGCAGCGCAGCAGAAACCCACCAGAACATTTTATGCGCCAAATCAGTAGGGATATCGTGACGTGCAATGAGGGGCTCTTGAAAACGATCAATTCTTTTGGATTCTTCGACCAGATATTCCATGCTTTCCCGCGAAATTTCGGCATCGCCATTCTCAATCAAATGGGAAACTACATCTTCGTCGCCGTAATTTATCAATAGGTCGCTAATGATCGGACTAATGTCGTCGCGTTCCGCGATAACAAGAAGATGTTCCTTGCTCCGGTTTTGAATAATCTCGATGAGGTCAGGTTCTTCCAGCAAATGACTTTTGAATAAAATCGGGCGCGCCACATCTATCTCGTCGTTGGCCAGTAAACTGATCAAGTCATGAGGGACGTCGGAAAGCTCCGCCAGCTCTTCTGCGAGATTTTGCCGGAGTGTTGTTTCAATCTCCGCAAGAAGTTTTGTGAGAATGCTCGTAACCAGTGCATGCTCGCGCTCGCTCAACCGGTTGTCATCTGAAAGAAACAAATCACTGATGTTGCTGAAAAGTTGGCGGCGGCCACGTGCAGAGCTGTCTTTTGACAGCGCAATCAGCTCATTTAGCTCTTTGTTTTCATCTTGTAGCATATGTTATCCGACACCTCTCGGGGCTCTTGTTAGACTCTTCTTAACAACAATAATCATATAATTCAAATAGATGTACAAAATCTTAGGCCTTGGTATATCTGTTCGACCAAGTATAGAATCATTTTTTGACTAAATCGCATAGCAATCCTCAAAATTTCCCACATTGACCTTAAATTCCCGTTAATTGATTGCTTTTTTGTCACATATATGCCTGAATGACGACATAATTTGGACCAAATTTGATCCTTTTCTACTCACTGGGAATTTGTAGATATGGTTAATCAAATCCAAATGTGCGAGCTATAACCCTGTTATTTTGATTTGAAACCAAATTTTTATTGAAAAAATCGGTAAAATTGTGTTGTTACCGAAAGAATTTTAGAAGATTTACAGTTCTTTAATATTGTACAGGCATTCTGGAGCCTGAATTTTTAAGGATTTCAATTATGCGAGAAACAGCAATGTTGGCAATTGATGAGAAAACAGCGACTGAAGATTATCATGAACTCACCAGATTAATTGAACGGTTGCATCGTCGTTTTCTAGACGTATTAAGAACCGAATTGAACTTAATGGACATAACGGACATTAATGCTGTTCAGGCACTCTTGCTCGCCAATATTGGTGATGAGGAAATTAATGTCCGCGAGCTGATGTCCCGTGGATATTATCAAGGTTCCAACGCATCCTATAACTTGAAAAAACTCGTTGAGATGGGGTATCTGATTCAGGAAAAATCTGAACGTGATCGCCGGGCGACCATGATCCGCCTCTCAGAAAAAGGATTAGAGTTAGTATCGAAAATGGCGCAGTCAGAAATTAAGCAGTCTGAATTGCTAAATCGCTCTAACCCTTCCCCCGATATTGAAGCGACACGCAAGTCGTTACGTCAGATTGAACGAATCTGGACAGATTATATTCAGTACGGCGCTCAGTAACTCTCCCTGATTTTAAAGATATGCGGATTTCCAAATTTGGAAATCCGTTTTTTTTCACCCAGTATAGCTTTTGACTGATACGGGTCAGAAGCAGTCTTTGTTAACCTTTTGTTAATTGTTTCTAACTAGGCTCTTTGTATTATTTCGTGAAGTTTGTTCAAATATTTTAAGATTTCTTTTTAAACACCGTACTTTAAAGGATAAGGAGTTGCGCTATGGTCGTAACCCCAATTTCGAAGACAGAATTGAAGACCACTCTGGTGAAGTCGGAAATTAACCCGCCAAAACCCAAGGATGAGACAGCTGCGTCTAGTGACATGACCAGCGTTCCTGACGCCTCTGCCCTGGTCGTTGATCCGGTCAAGCGCGCGGAGCGGGCGATTGGTCCGTTTTTTGAGGACGCAAAACATCCGAATGGCCGTTTTTCAATAGATATGGATGATAGGAGTGGACGTTACGTCTATCGCCTTGTCGATGTCGAAACCCAGGAAGTGTTAAAGCAATTTCCGGGCGATTATGTTCTGCGCCGTGTCGCATATTATCGAGAGCTGCAGGGGCTGGCTGTTAATAGCCAAGCCTGATTGCGCCGCCAGCAAATACTCTTTTTATTAGATTACCTGATTAATGGCGATTGCTCCATTGCGGATCTGTGAGTTTTTCTGCGCAGATGATGTGGCGAACGCAGCGTTAGCCGTATATCCTTTTTTAGGGGATTTCTTTTTAACGACTTCATCAGCTACGGATTTGACGAGACCTTCTGTAACGGTTTTGACCGTCGAAAGTTTTCGAAAATGTGCATCGAGTACTTGATAGAAAGCTTCGCTGGCCACTTTCAGTAAGTCAATTTCCGATTTCGGAAAAGTGCGATACTGTTCAGGGTTGTTCTTAATCAACACCATTTGCTGGTTGTATTGGCCGACAAGCCGCGTCTTCTCACCGAGATTTTCCGAGAAGGCTTCGGGTTTGTTCTGCGCCAATAGAATATTTTCTTCCTCTAGAATTTCGCGAAGTCGCATAATCACTTTGAGGAGTTCACTGGGCGTTAATAGCTGGGGTCCGGGTGTATTTATATGATTCATCTATTAAACCTCCTGCATTGCGAGGATTTCTCTATAAACGGCGTCGGCGATCCCCACACCATTCTGACGGCTCATGGATTTTGAATATTCGTCGTTTAGCATTGACTTGAACATTTTCTCGGCTTCACCGCCTCCGAATGTCTCATCGGTTTCTATTCCAGCAGTCATGCTGTTGAGGAACTGGCTGAGAAAAAATGCCTCGAATTCCTGTGCAGCCTGCCGCGCACGTTCTTCATTTTGGCCAGCACCACTGAGAGATGGGGCTTCCTGTTGCGATAGTATATTCGGCAGTGTTGATTGAATATTCATGATTACATTAACTCGATTTCTGCTTGAAGGGCGCCGGCGGCCTTGATGGCCTGCAAAATGGAAATCATATCCCTGGGGCCGATGCCAAGGGCGTTTAATCCATCCACCAGGTCCTGAAGCCTGACACCCTTGTTCAAGACTGTAAGCTTCTTGTCTTCATCTTCGTCGACTTCGACTTCTGTTCGATCGACGACAACAGTTTCACCATTTTCAGAGAAGGGGCCGGGCTGCGAGACTTGTGGTGTTTCCGTAATTCGGACCGTCAGGTTGCCTTGTGCAATGGCGACGGTGTCAACTTTTACTTCCTTGCCAATGACGATAATGCCTGATTGTTCATCGATGACCACACGGGCGATCTGATCCGGATCAACCATCAACTGCTCGATATCCGTCAGCAAATCGACCATATTCTCTCGTTTGCTACCTTCGAGATTGAGAACAACTGTTGACGGATCCGCTGATTCTGCGACTTGATTTCCGATATACTTATTTACGGCCTGTGCAATTCGCCGTGATGTTGTCAAATCCGGATTACGAAGAGAAATACGCAGACTGGTGAGCGCAGCAAGGTCAAATCCCAGCTCCCGTTCAACAATCGCACCATTGGCAATCCGAGCGGTGGTTGGGACACCTTTTGTAACTGTTTCCGCTTCTCCGCCAGCCGTATAACCGGCGACCGTTACCGTGCCCTGTGCAACTGCGTATACTTCACCGTCAGCCGCCATCAAGGGCGTCACAACCAATGTGCCACCCGTGAGATCTGCTGCATCGCCGAGAGAGCTGACAACAATATCGATTTTAGTACCTTGGCGCTGAAAAGGGGGCAGGGTTGCGGTCACGATGACAGCGGCGACATTGTCCGTCTTCAACGTTTCACCACTGGTATTCACACCGAGACGTTCGAGCATTGATTCCAAGCTCTGTTCTGTAAACGGAGAATTGGTAAGCGAGTCGCCGGTCCCGTTGAGGCCAACGACCAGTCCATATCCTACGAGAATATTGTCGCGAATACCTTCGAATTCTGCGATATCCTTGACCCGTGAGGCTGTTTGAGCAGTTTCAACGGACCATACGAGGAGGGCCGCCGCCATAATCAGTGACGAAAGTACGCGTTTCGTAGGGATAAATTGCTTCGCAATTTGCTGGACTAGTTTCAAAGTCATACTCTGTTTCCGTCTAAAGACCATAAAATATATTATTCTGCCTATTTATTTGCGAAAATCGTGCCAAAATTCAATCTCTCTAACTATCTGTAAATAAAGGATAAAATATTATTGATTGGGTATCTGGTGCGATGGGCGGCAAATTGTTCCGCTTGACCCGGAAAGATTGACCTTTAATTATAGTAGGTGGTGCAGGATGATCTGTGCTGAAAATATTGTCGGTTCCAGCTATTTTGGATTGAAATATGAGAGTTGGCGGTCCAAGGAAAACAACTGCTACGTCAGGTGCTAAGGGCGGTAAATCAGCCTCTAAATCCGGTGCGAAATTTTCCGTTCCTGAAGAAGAAGTAGAAGCGGCAACAGCTTCGGGCGTTCCCTCGGCCTCTCCCATTGGGTCAATTGACGCTATAATGGCATTGCAGGGCGTTGGCGATTCGACTGAACAAAATGAAAAAGCTCTCGAAAAAGGAGAGGATCTACTCGAAAAACTGGACGAAATTCGTCACGGTTTGTTGATGGGGAACGTTTCCCCGCAAAAACTATTGCAATTAAAGGATACCTTGGCGTCTTACAATATATCGGGATCTGACCCAAAATTGGCGGAAATCGTTAAGGATATTGAGGTACGCGCTGCCGTTGAATTGGCGAAATTTGGCTACTAATCGCTTTTTTTCCGATTTTCCGACGGTTTTTTCCACTAAAAATCTTACTAATAATTAAAATTTCCTTGAATAGGATGTTGCTAATGGAGGAGCAATCTTATAATTATGGCCGCTAACTAGAGCTGTTTTTGGTGTTTAGAAGCCGGAGTTGCGTAATGAACGTTCAAATTGCCGATGATTATAGACCGTCTGACGACGAGCCATTTATGAACCCCAGACAACAGGAGTATTTCCGTGAAAAACTCCTGAGATGGCGAAACGAAATTTTGGCAGATGCCAGTCAGACTATTGCCAACCTGCAAGAAGAAACGATTAAGGAGCCAGATATTGCGGATCGCGCGTCGACTGAATCTGAGCGGGCCCTGGAACTACGGACCCGCGATAGACAGCGGAAGCTAATTGGCAAGATTGATGCGGCATTGCGGCGCATTGATGAAGGCTTGTATGGGTTTTGTGATGAGACAGGAGACCCGATTGCCTTGAAGCGATTGGAAGCCCGCCCGGTTGCCACCTTGAGCCTGGAAGCGCAAGAACGCCACGAACGACGAGAAAAAATTTATCGCGACGATTAAACGAAAAAAAAGCCGGCCCTTTCTTGGACCGGCTTTTTTTGATTGGTTTCCTACCAAGGGAAGATAATGTCAAACAATTGTTGTCCGTAGCGAGCCTGCTGCATATCAGTCAGGTGGCCACGACCGCCATAAGCGATACGCGCTTCCGCAATTTTTGCAGATTCTATTGTATTCGCGGAGGTAATATCTTCGGGCCGAACAACTCCTGTAACAGATAGATCACGGCTTTCAAAATTCACCCGCACTTCCTGCCGACCAATAATGACCAGATTTCCATTAGGCAGAATCTGGGTAACGATAGCGGCGATTTCCATATTGATGGATTCGTTCCGATCGACTGTGCCAGAACCGCTTACTGAAGTATCACTGCCGAAATCAACAAGACCTTCCGCTGTGGTTCCTTCAGGAAAGATTTTGGTTATTTGCGTTTCAAGCCCAAACAATCCGGAGAAACCAGCTTCTTCATTGGAGACACGTGATGTATCCGTTGAATTATTAAGGGTGGCTTCGTCTTCGATTTCCACAAGGACGGTAACAATGTCGCCGACCTGGCTGGCCCGTTGATCTTTAAAGAAAGCTTTTGAGCCGGGCCGCCACAAGGAGTTTGCCTGCTGAATGACGGGTTGCGGGCGTGGCATTGGCATAGAGACGGGTTGATACCCCTTTTGAACTACGGGATTAACAATTTCCGTCAGGGGTGGCTCACTTCCAACATTGGCAAGACGGTCAAAGAAGTTACATCCTGCAAGAACTGTCGCGAGCAAAAGGACAAGTGAAACGCGGGTTGTAATATCGATAATATGGGTCATTTTCTGATCCTTGATTTTTCTGCTAGCGTAAAGAAGCGAGTTGGTCGGGGTTGCCAATAATTCGAACCTTCCGAGAAGACATCACTTCAGCGTGGATGATTTTCCGGCTATTAATATTTTCAACACGGATGACATCACCGGTGCCCCCGGCTTCCATGGTCCGTCCGGAAATAGAGAGGAACATACCGCCACTTTCTAATATTACAGCAACAAGTTTTCCTTTTTCAACAGTGACCGGATCTCCCAGATTGTTCATGCTCACGGCCATACCAGGACGAACCGAGCGGCGAGGGCTTTTGCCAATCATTGAGGCGGCATCTGTGATGGTGTTTCTGCCGACTTTTGATAAGCGTTCGGCTTTGAACTCGATATCGTCTTCAAGAATTTCACGCCCACTGGGAATAAATTTCTTCAACACCGGTATCATCACCTGCTTATGCACTTTGCCCCCTAGTTTGAATCGATGACCATTTTGGTCATGCGCAGGGGCTAGTAATTCGGCGGTAAATTGGCCATTTCGCTTGTTGAAGTAGAGGTTCTCAACAGATACGGACGGCTCTTGATCGGTGCCAACCTTGATGTTCGTATGTTGCGAGGACAAAGCCATTTCAAATAGTTCTGCACCAAGTTCATACTCGATCGCATGCCGAATTTCGTCTGAAATATTTTCGTGGGGGATCGTTACACCGAGGCGGCGAACCTTAATTCTCCGGACTGGTGCCGCTGGACGCCAATTTAATCCATGTGATCGGGCAAATTTTGCCACTGACATGGCCTTAAAGACTTTTGACTTTCCGGGGGCAGGTGCCGGGGCGATTGTTTGGTCTGCTTTTTCACCGGCGCCGTCGAACAGATCGCCAAAAGTGATTGTATCTCCTTCGACGATGATTTGTGAACGTAGGGTGATATCTGCACCTAGCGCCGTTATCGGCGCAACAAGTGCAAAAACCAAAGTAATCGTTGTGATTAAATATTTCATATCAGCCTCTTCTATTCTAGAAAGGATTAGCCACCGAGCTGGTTGGTTACGGACATCATTTCATCCGCAGCGGTAATTGTTTTGGAGTTCATTTCATAGGCACGTTGGGCGCTAATCAATGAAGTAATTTCCTGTACAGCATTGACGTTCGACATTTCCAGGTAACCCTGGCGCAATGTGCCGAAACCAACGGATCCTGCAACACCGATCGTTGGCGCGCCGGACGCCGTACTTTCTTTGTACAAACTGTCGCCTAGGGGTTGAAGGCCGCCTTCATTGAAGAAAATCGCAAGATCCAATTGCCCAACGGTCTGCAAGTTAGTCTGACCATCGATCTGAACTTCAACTTCGCCGCTGGCATTGATTGTGACACTGACGGCGTCCTGAGGAATGGTGACGCTGGGGATAACTGAAAAACCATCCTGTGTTACCAGCTCTCCGTCCGGGCTCAGCTGGAAGGAGCCTGCCCGACTGTAAGCTTCTTCACCACTTGGCAGGAGAACTCGGAAATAACCTTGGCCTTGAATGGCCATGTCATATGTATTTCCAGTAGCTTCCAAACCGCCTTGATCCGTAATCCGGTAAACCGAGGCAGTTTTTACACCAACACCGATTTGGATACCTGCCGGAACAATTGTACCGGCATCCGAGGACGCCGCGCCTGCGCGTTCCATGTCCTGATAAAGCAAATCTTGAAATTCAGCGCGTTGGCGCTTAAAACCAGTTGTTGTCATGTTGGCGATGTTATTTGAGATAACATCAACGTTGAGTTGCTGAGCCAACATGCCGGTGGCGGCAATTCCGAGTGCACGCATTATTCTATTCCTTCTTTATTGTACTGTTGGCATGTCTTGGATGGCTTGCATTTGCATGTCATGTTGCGAGTCAATCAGCTTCTGTGCGGATTGATAGGCGCGCATGATGTCAATCATTGCAGTCATCTCAAGAATGGGTTGAACGTTTGATTTTTCCAGCATCTTATGCATGGTTTTTGCACCGATGGCAGGTTCGGTATCCGCACCTTCAGCGTCATACAGGCCATCACCAACCTGCTTTAGGATCTGAGGGTTGGCAAATCGAACCAGTTCAATTTTCTGGGTTTGGCCTTCGCCGGTGGTCACGGTGCCGTCCGTTGCAAAGGAAATATCGTGAAATTCCTGAGTGACTGTAATGCCGCGGCCTGTTTCGTCCAGGAGAAGCTCGCCGTTGATGGTGACGATATTGCCTTCCGGGTTAAGCCGGAAGCTTCCGTTTCTCGTAAACCGGACACCTTGTTCGCTTTCAATAGTGAAATAGCCTTCACCGGCGATGGCAACATCAAGTGGCCGTCCAGTATGGGTCATTTCGCCTTCGCGTAAATCGCGATAGCTACCATAGTCCTGCACGTAGGAGGCATCTGGCTTGTCAAAATTATCGACAAGGAACTCTTCAAACAGCGGATGTTCGCTTTTGAACGCGGTTGTATTCACATTGGCGAGGTTGTTGGCGGTAATGTCTAACTGCCGTTTCAGCGCCATTTGCTGTGATAAACCTATAAAAACTGCATTTTCCATTTTTCTGCCCTTCTGGCACAAATTGAACTGACCTCATATGTGCAGATCCCGTGCCAGAAAAAATATCCTTTAAAAACAATTTGTTACGAAATTAGAAGGGCTTTGAGATAGCGAAAACCAGGTCTTTCTTCGGCAGTAGACGGCAAAAATTTCCTACTTCAAGCTGGAAACGAGCAGGATCGTGAATCTATTCGCAAAAAAAATCTGCTTATTTAAAGAGATGGGACAATTGTCAACTTGTTGTTAACCAAGTTCTCTTAATCTGTTTCATAGGAAATAGAACGATATGACCGTCGGAAGGGTGAGGCGTTCAATGGTAGATGATGCAGAAGACACAGAACTTGATGATGATCTTGAAGAAGATGGAGATGAGTCGGGTTCGAAGAAGAAAAAGAAATTAAGCGGAAAAGTTTTGGTCTTGTTTATTCTTTTGCCAATCCTGGTAATCGGAGGTGGAGCGGGCGGGGCGTATTTTGCCGGCTTGTTTGACAGCGCCGGCCCGACGGACGAAGAAATTGCAGCGGCGGCTGCAGAAAAGAACAAGAAGGTAGTCTTTTACGATTTGCCCGAAATGCTGGTCAATCTGAATACTGGTACTGCTGCGAACAGTTTCTTGAAACTTGGTGTTTCTCTCGAGCTTGCCGATGAAACTGCTGTCGCGGATCTTGAACTGCTCATTCCGCGCGTTATGGATAATTTCCAGGTATATTTACGAGAACTTCGCAAAGAAGATTTGAGCGGATCTGCGGGAGTTTACAGACTGAAAGAAGAGCTCCTGATGCGGATCAATGCTTCAGTGGGCCCCATCAAGGTCAATGACGTTTTATTCAAAGAAATGCTAGTGCAATAGGAAGCCCAATGGCTGATCAAGACGACGAAATGGATATGGCGGCTGCAATGGCCGCAGACGACGAAATGGACATGGCAGCGGCGATGGAAGCCGACGATGAAATGGACATGGCGGCGGCAATGGGAGCCGACGACGAAATGGACATGGCGGCGGCGATGGATCCTGACGGTGATGCACCGGAAGGAGCGAGCATTGCGGAATCCTCCAGTAGTCAGTCAACGCGCGTTCTTAACCAGGACGAAATTGATAGTCTCCTCGGCTTCGACATGGATAATGACGGGAGCGGCGAAAATTCGGGCATCAAAGCCATCATCAATTCTGCTTTGGTCAATTATGAACGACTTCCCATGCTCGAAGTTGTCTTTGATCGCCTGGTCCGGATGATGACAACGTCACTTCGCAATTTCACATCTGATAATGTCGAAGTCAGTCTTGATACGATCACATCCATTCGGTTTGGTGATTACCTGAATTCTATTCCACTGCCGGCAATTCTCAGTGTCTTTCGGGCGGACGAATGGGACAATTATGGTCTCATCATGGTGGAAAGTTCGCTGATTTATTCCATTGTTGACGTTTTGCTCGGTGGGCGACGTGGCACGGCCGCTATGAGGATCGAAGGACGCCCCTATACGACAATTGAACGTAATCTGGTTGAACGGATGGTGTCCGTTGTCCTGGCCGACATGTCGGCCGCGTTTGAACCGCTCAGCCCAGTTAATTTCATGCATGAGCGCATCGAAACTAATCCGCGGTTCGCAACAATTGCGCGTCCCGCCAATGCGGCAATCCTGATTAAATTACGGATTGATATGGAGGATCGGGGCGGCCGCATCGAATTGTTGCTACCCTACGCTACGTTAGAACCCGTCCGTGAACTTTTACTGCAGATGTTTATGGGCGAGAAGTTTGGTCGCGATAGTATTTGGGAAAACCATTTGGCGACTGAACTTTGGTCAACAGATGTAGATATACAAGCTGTACTGGATCAGAAGGAAATGTCATTGAACGAAATTCTGGCAATGGATGTGGGAGATACGATTATGTTCAATGCCTCACCTGATAGTCCGACTACTTTAAAATGTGGAGGTATTTCAATGGCTTCCGGAAAAATGGGCAGATCAGGACATAACATCGCTGTTCGTGTCGATAAATCTCTTCGGGTCATGGGATAAACCAATGCTGGAATTTATTTCGCTGGATTTTCTATTAGATGTTTTTTTGGTTGGTTTGCTTATGGCCACCATCTGGTACTGCGCCGTTTTAAACCGGCGACTGTCAACCATGCGAGATGCCCAGGACGATTTGCGGCAGCTGTCAGTTGAGTTCGATAAAACCATTGTAAAATCAAAACTTGGTGTCGAAGAACTTAAAACAGTGGCCCAAAAAGCGGGCAAGGAAATTCAAGCGGAAATAAATCAGGCGAATGAATTGATTGAAGAACTTCAGCTCATAAACGCATCAAGTGCGCGGATAGCAGACCGGTTGCAACAAAATGTGGAAACAGCGACGATGCCGTCTGTTTCCGGTGTTTACGACAATGATCCGGCGGGACTTTACGCGGAAAATGAAGAAACTACAGGTTCGGAGCCGGAAATACCAAAGAAATTTCGCACGGAAGCGGAAAAAGAACTTTTTGAAATGCTGACAAAAGCGACATAAGGCAACTCACAGATATGATAAAAAACATTCGCATTCTCCCAGTGATGGTCTTCGCACTAGTTCTGATTTTTGGATTGAAATTGAGTACTGTTTGGACAGACGCTCAAGTATTCTTCGTAAAAAATGCCATTGCGGAGGAGCAAACCAAAACTGCGTCGGATCCTGTCGCCACCGACGAAAACAATACTGAGCCGGAAAATGCGCTTGAACCCGATGCTGTTGCTGCCGAAGCCAAACCCGTTGTGGCAGCTCACTCAGTCCCTGAGACGCAGTTTTCGGACAGTGAAATTGAAGTGCTTGAGCGTCTGGTAGAGCGTCGATCGGAGTTGGATCGCCGCAATCAAGAGCTTGATATGCGCGATAATCTTTTAAAGGCTACAGAAGCTAGAATTGACGATAAAATAAGTAAACTCAAAGATATGGAAGCCACTCTTAATAAGTTGCTGCAGCTTCATGATGACCAGGAGAAGACCCAGCTTGAGAGCCTTGTCAAAATTTATGAGAAGATGAAACCAAAAGACGCCGCGCGCATATTTAATAGCCTGGAAATGGAAATCCTCATTAATGTCGCGAGCCGTATTAAGGAAGCGAAAATGGCGGTAATTCTCGCGTCAATGAATAATCAACGCGCCAATAAGCTAACCGTTGAGCTCGCCACAAGACGTCAATTGCCGGGTGTTTCAGATAAGAAAAGCTGATCTTATCCTCGGAGCTAGAAAAATCCTTTGAATTTCAAAAATTTACGGCTGATTAACCATTAGTCGGTAAAATTTGCCCAGTGGTGATTGAGATATGATTTTCTTGATCGGAGAAGGGTGAGAAATTTTATAGACGTGTCGACTTTCGAACAAGATAATGAATTGGAACTGGGCAGCTATGTGCCGCCTCGGGATACGCCTGCGCCCAGTGGTGGTACTGCCGTGATCTTCGTATCACTTTATCTATTGCTCTTGGCTTTCTTCATTTTTTTACACTCAATTTCCGTTCCGAAAGAAGAACGGATCCGTTCTGTCCTTGGTAGCGTCAATATAGCATTTAAGGGCCTTTCAAAGGACACTCCAGCAGACAAACAGAAAACCCTTTCTGGTGAAGAGCAAGGCACCCAACAGTTCCACGCGAAGCTTCGTAATGTCTTTGAAACGGCGGTTCCTTTAGTGGAATCGAAAGTGACCGACGGCGGGACGCGGCTTCAATTCAGCGTACCACTTGGAAAGCTATTTAAAAGCGGCGGCCTTGAGCTTCGCGATCTTAAAGATGAATTTCTGACAATTGTTGCAACGGCCCTTATTCGTCGTAATTCAAATGTTGCGACCGACGTCGAAATTCTAATCGGCACAGGACCTCACTTGCCTTCAAGTACCGACAGTGCCAATGATCTTGCGAGCAACCGTGTCGATAAACTTGCACGGCACCTGAGGACTCAGGGAGTCCCGTCCAGAAATATCTCGATTGGTTTGGAGGAAGGGGATGCCGGCCTTGTGCATTTTAGCTTCTTCCTGCGGCCTACATTGACCTATCAGTTCCGCCCTGACAAGGATTTTCAATGACACCGTATTTGACGAATAAACTGGAACCACATAAGCCTAGTACAATCTGGATGACATCTCTTGCCGATCTTTTGGCACTGCTTTTAGCGTTTTTTGTTTTGATGTTCTCCATGAGTGAAATCAAGGTTGATCGTTGGCAAACTATTACAGAAACCCTTGGAAACAAAATCAGCGACGACACCGATCTCGTGACGAAAACCGGATCGGCCGAAAAAAACATGGCGATGATCCAGGAGCCCAAGGCAATCGACTTGGCATATCTTGAACATATTTTAAATGGCAAGAAACAGCAAAGCCCGCTTCTCGCAAATATCGAAATTTTCAAGGCGGAAGAGAAACTTGTAATTTCACTTGCCGGTTCCGAGTTTTTTCGGCCGGGAACAGAAATCGAATCCGGCAACATGATTGAAGTGGTTTACCTGCTTGGAAACACACTTCGCCATATAGCAAACCGTGTTGAAGTCTACGGACATACGGATCCAGATCCGATTACGTCGCCAACGGCAAAGTACAAGAGCAATTGGGCCCTTTCCGTTGCACGTGCACTTTCCGTGGCGAACGTGCTTAAAAATTCGGGATATGGTTACCCCATTCGGGCGTTTGGCATGGCGGATTCACGATTTAACGAACTTTCAGAGATAGCCGATAAGGATCAGAAATATTCCCTCGCCAGGCGCGTGGATATTGTGGTTCAGGAAGCAACAGGTCAGGGACGCTAGCATATGACACGCGTAATTTTCAAATTTCTTATGATTAGTTTTCTGTCACTGGGCTTGCTAACGGTGATGCCAATTGGTTCGATTGCCAGTGAAGGTGCATTTGTTCAGTTGCGTGCGGGTGAGCATAAAGATTTTACCCGTCTGGTTTTCGACTGGCCTCAGAAACCTGCCAGTTATACAACTAATTTAACCGACAATATTCTCACCATAAATTTCGACGCCGTTGCTACTGTTGATACCGCAAAGATTAACAAGCGCCCTCCAGAATTGATCATTTCGGTGGCAACAAAATCAAAATCCGGCAAAACAGAAATTAGGGTTGTCCTGGCACCCGGGATGGGCATAAGAAGTTTCCTAAACGAGAATAGCGTCGTTTTCGATGTTCAGCCGAACAAACAGAAAGCATCCGATGAGGCACAACCAACAGCAAAAAAGCCGGAAGCAAAGCCTATTGAGGTTCCTGCCAATACGATAGCCCCGGTGGCTGCAAGCGTAAAGAAAGCGAAGGTTGTTGAATCTCCTGAGAAAATTGTCAGCGCAAATGTTCGGTCGAAAAAAGAGACTCCACCAACGATTGGTCCAATGAAAAAAGAAATTCCGGCAGGGACGAAGTCTCTTCCAGCGAACAATTTGCGGACTATTTCACAAGCAACGGAAATAAAGCCAATTGTCGGGACCAGGTCGAAGATGGCAATCAACACAGACATTGTTGAAGCCCCCGACCTTGAACAAATTGCACCGGCATCTGGATCTGCAGTAGCAGCTATTGGTCCGGTTATTGTGATTGATGATTTGCCGCCGCCGGAAAACGCAAAAATTGCAGCGATGCCTTCGCCCAAGGTTGAGATGACCGCCAAACCGATTGAGGCACCGAGGATTGAAGCGCCGAAGACAGATGAAAAGCTTGTTGTAAAAATTGCCAATCTGAAAGACGGATTTCGCTTGATATTTCCCTGGAAGTCATCAGTGGCTATGTCGATGTTTGAATCAGAAGGCAAGTATTGGGTCATCTTCGATCGATATGTTAGAGCTGACTTTAGCAATTTGAGTGGGCCTTATAAATTCCTGGTATCAGAATCTGAACAGCAAACACATCGTAATGCTACATTGCTACGTTTTTCCTTTCGGGAAGGCTATACACCTAAAATTAGTAAGGTGAAGGACGATTGGCATGTTGATTTTCAACTGGGTACTACGATGATCATCGAAAATCCTATGGATGTACAAACGCAAAAGGCCTCGTTGTCAGGACCACGATTGTTTATTCCAGCTGTTACAAATGGCAAGACCATTGAATTTAAAGACGTTACTACTGGGGCCCATTGGGCGGCAATCCCTTTAAATACTGCCGGTTGGGCAATGGCGTCTTTACGTGAATTTGAACATGTGACCCTTCCACAAACAGTTCAGGGCGCAGCAATTAAACGGATTAATGAAAATGTTGAGATTGCCCGTGAAGAAAATGGCGTCTCAGTTGCAGTAAAGCCTGCCCAGCAACTTGCGCATACCGCCGAAATGAAAAAGCAGGCTGAAAAAATTCGCAAACTTACGAAACCAACGCCGATATTTCAAACCGCGCAAACTGTTAAGTTACAAGAATGGCGACAAGTAGCGCCCTTGCTTTTTACAGCACGTAAACAGGAATTGCAAAAACAGATAGTGACAGCTCCCAAGAACGAAAAACTGAACGCTCTGATGACTCTGGCAAAATATTATGTTGGTCATTCTTTCTTCTCGGACGCGCGTGGCGTGCTCTCGCGGATTAAGGCAGAATTTCCGAAAATGGAGAAAGATCAGGAGTTCAGATTGCTTGTGGGCTTATCGGATCTGGGCTTGAATCATTTGAAAGAGGCGGAAGCCAATCTGTACCACGCTGATTTTGACGGCGATGTTGAAGTTGCTCCGTGGCGAGGTGTTCTTTCTGCCGCCCAAAGCAACTGGCAAAAGGCCGTGGAGAGTTTGAATTATGGATCTGGTGCTTTTGGTGTCTATGAACCCGCCTATCAGGATCAGTTTAACTTGCTTTGGGCGCGCGCCGCCTTAGAAGATTTCGACGTTAATCTGGCCAAAAAGGCATTGTCTCGCGTAGAGACTCCGGAGCTATTGAAGCATCGGGCAGAAAAGGCTTTACTTGAAGGTATCATGGCTTTTCAGCTTAGCGATTTACCTGCTGCGACAATGAACTTCACTAAAGCTATTGAATTGGGGTATCGGCCTGTTACAGAGCGGGCGCGATTTGAAAAAGTGAACATTAACCTTATCGGCAATAAAATTTCGCCTGAAGAGGCTATTGCTGCACTTGAGAAACTTGATTTCGCATGGCGAGGAGACGTTCTGGAAATCAATATCCAGAAAAGGCTTGGCGACTTATATGTGGCCACTGGGAGCATTGGCGAGGGTTTGGATACTTATAAGCGTATTGTGCATTATTTTCCGAATTCTCCATATTCGCGCGAACTGGGCCGGAAGATGAATGACATTTTCGCAGAGCTATTCCTTGAAGGCGGCGCCGATAAATTATCTCCCATTAAGGCGCTGGCAATTTATTACCAATACCGTGAACTCACGCCTGTAGGAAAAAAGGGTGATGATATGATCCGTATTCTCGCGGATCGACTGGCGCGGGTGGATCTATTGGAACAATCGGCTCAATTGTTGGAACATCAGGTTAATTTCCGTCTTAAAGGTGTCGACAAAGCCAATGCGGGAACAAAGCTCGCGGTTATTCATTTATGGAATGAGAAGCCGGCCGACAGCCTTAAAGTATTGTATAAAACGCGATGGCGACAGTTGTCTCCGGAAGCACATAAAGAAAGGCTTTATATAGAGGCGCGCGCGCAAGCGGATCTTCAAAACTATCCGGTAGCACTGGATTTGATTTCGCGGGATAACAGTGAAGAAGCGGATATGCTTCGCGCGGATATATACTGGAAATCGAAAAATTGGGCCGCTGTTATTCCGGCGCTGGAAAAACTGATCTTGCGCAAGGCGGACGCAGCCGACCCCGATAAGAAAAAATTGGACAGGCAGCGGATTATGCAACTTGCTGTCGCCCGTAGCCTGCATGAGGATACCTCCGGCATAAAAACGATGCGGACAAAGTATCGCAGCCGCATGGACGGAACTTCTGATTTACCGGCATTTGATCTGATTACAGAACAGACTGACCCGTCTGCGTCAGAATTTCGGGAACGGGCAACAGTCATCGCGAAAGTAAGTCAGTTAGAGTCCTTTATGTCCGGCTACCGGGAAAAACTGGAAAATGGGGAATTCTGGGCGACGTATTAGCCGGCCAGTATCTCCCGATAAAGATCCGGATCGATATTTCCGCCAGAGGCAACAGCAACAACAGTCTTTCCTCTGAAATCGACTTTGCCTGTCAACAGGGCCGCAAGCGCGACGGCGCCACCTGGCTCAATCACACATTTAAAATGATGATATGCTTCCCGAATAGCCGATCTAACCTCGTCATCTGTGACCATTAGCCCGCCGGATAAAGTTTCTTTGTTTACAGGAAACGTTATTTCACCGGGCATTGGTGTGACGATAGCATCACAAATACTTTTATTTCCGGTAGCGTTAGCAACTCGGGCGCCGCGTTCCAAGGAGACTTTCGTATCATCAAAATGCTCCGGTTCCGCAGAATACACTTTGGTTGACGGGCTTAACTCTTTGAGGGCGAGGGATGTTCCCGCGATTAAGCCACCGCCACCGGCGGGACAAACGCAAATATCGGCCGTGGCTTCCTGTTCGGTTAGTTGTTCTGCGATTTCGATGCCCGTTGTACCTTGCCCCGAAATCACGAAATGATTGTCATAGGGTTTCACTAACGTCAGCCTATTTTCGTCCGCAATTTTACTGCCAATCTCTTCACGGGATTCAGAATAGCGATCATAAGTAATCACCTTTGCGCCATACCCCCGTGTATTGTCCATTTTGATCTGTGGCGTATCTTCAGGCATCAATATTGTTGCGCGGATGCCCAGCATCTGAGCAGACAAAGCAACGCCTTGCGCATGGTTGCCGCTTGAATACGCGAAAACACCGCATTTTTTTTGCTCGGCTGACAACCGGCTTAACGTGTTGTAGGCTCCCCTAAACTTGAATGAACCTGTATGTTGCAAGGTTTCGCATTTCAAGAAAAGCCTGGCGCCGACAACTTTGTTAAGTGCATGGGATTCCAGCAGCGGTGTCCTGCGCGCAATACCCTTCAGGTTTTGAGCTGCCTCGAAGATTGATTGAAATGTGGGAGCTTTATTGAATTCCAGCAATGAATTTATCCATTTCTTCCAAGAGGGGAGGTTCGTCAAGCAATGGCACATGTCCGCGATTATCAAGGCTGATAGCATGCATATCGGGGTTTTCGGTTTGCATTTTCTCGAAAACATTTTGGCTCAAAACATCTGACCTGGCGCCGCGAATGGCCAGGGTAGGGATTTCTTTTAATTCCGCGAAAAACGGCCAAAGATCAACTGGCTCGGCATTTTCGAACTGTTTGGCCAAAGCCTTACCCAGTTTCATATCGTAGTTGAATCGAAAATTACCTGCCGTCTCGTCAAAGACAAAGGTTTTTTTTGACTGCGCGATCCATTCGGCGTTCGATAAATCAGGGTAGGCGTTCAAATATTGTTGCTTTTGTCCCTCTGATGCGGCGTTAATATTTGCATATCTGATATCCTTGCCGACATAGTCCAATATACGGTTCCCGCCAGATGTATCAATTTCCGGACCAACATCATTGAGGATGGCACCAGCAATTAGGTGTTTGGCGAAGCCCGCCATACCCATGGTGAGAAGTCCGCCAAGTGACGTGCCGACAAACAATGCCTTTGAGATATTCTTTGTCGTTAGAAAATTATATATGTCTCCTGCATAAATTTGCGGATTATAATTATCATAATTGGCGTCATAGTCCGACTTTCCACGTCCCCGGTAATCAAGGGCGTAAACTTTCCTGTTACCGCTATAACGCTCAGCAAAATCATGAAAGTCCGCGGAATTTCGAGTTAATCCGGAAAGACAGAGAAGAGGGGTGCGATCTTCATCTGTACCGTATTCCCGATAATAAAGGTTAAGACCATCCGTCGACGGATAGAAATGTTCTGCAAAGGGCATGTTTAATCAATCATCTGGTTATTATTATGCACCAACGATAGGTGGAAGCTCACTCAAGTCGGTGATCTGCGCATCTGGCGTGCCAGGTAGACGTTCATCAGCCTGACCAAATCTGTTGCACCAGACGACATTGAAGCCAAAGGCTTTTGCTGCATAAGCGTCCCAGGCATTCGAAGATTGGAACGAAATTTCAGATGGCAAAACACCAAGGCGATCCACGGCCATTTGATAGACAGACGGATCCGGTTTGTAAATACCAACATCTTCGATGGAATAGGAGCCATCGAGAAGGGCACTGATACCTGCATTTTCCACTGCCGCGTCGAGCATTTTCTGTGTGCCATTGGATAAAATTGCCGTTTTGATGTTGGCTGCTTTCAAAGCTTCCAACATGGATTTTACTTCCGGGTATGCGGAAAGCTTGAGATATAAATTCATCAAACGATCCCGCAAAGCGGCATCGTCGATATTGGAGGTTGCCAATGCGAAATCAAGCGCATCGCCGGTCACCTGCCAAAAATCAGCATGACGTTTTTGCAGACTGCGCAGCCAAGTGTACTGTAGTTGCTTCATGCGCCAGATGTTGGCAACTTCTTCCCATTTGTCGCCTAGTGCGGCCTGCTCTTCGCGGGCAGCGGCATTTACATCGAACATTGTACCGTAGGCATCAAAGACGCAGGCTTTAATATTGTCTAGTTTCAAGGTTGTCATATTCTGCACTCGATTTCAAAGGCGCGCCCAGTTCGAATGTTGGACGTTTATCCTTATAATGCAAGTGAAGAATACGTAAAATCTTGCACCGATAAATTAGTGGGTGGCAAGACCGCGATTAAGATCCTGATAAATGGTTAGCTTCTCATTCTGATTTACAGCCAGTCGCTGGCGATAGATTTGCAAATTCTCGATAACCCGCTGAACGTAATTGCGGGTTTCGGTAAAGGGAATAAACTCAATCCAGTCAATCATATCGATTTCACCAGTGCGCGGGTCGCCCCAGGTTTCAATCCATTTTCGAACATTGTTAGGGCCGGCATTATATGATGCGATGGCCAAAACATAGGACCCATTAAATTTATCTACAAGACCAGAAAGGTAAGAGCTGCCTAACAACGCGTTGTAATTCGGATCTTCTGTCAGTTGGTATTTTGAATAGCTTACGTTTAGGGAACGTGAAACGTATTTAGCTGTAGCAGGCATCAACTGCATAAGGCCACGGGCGCCAGCACTCGAAATAGCATCAGAGGCAAAGGCACTTTCCTGACGCATGATGGCAAAAACAAGCGATTTTTCGATCGGTGTTCTGTCAGCTTGCGCGCCATTGGTCGGCCAATTGATTTCCGTCAGTTCTGTCCCTCTTTGAGAGGCCCTTTTGGTGACTGAAATAGCATAGTCAGGTCGACCAATATCATTGGCCAATTTTGCCAGATATTTAAATGCATCGGCTGTTTCAGCTGTCTCCGCCATCTCCAGCAGAAAATATCTTGTCCATTTCAGTTTGTTCAGTTCCGTTAAGTGCCGAATGATCAATGTGCGTTCATCGGCGTCATAGGCCTTCTTCACTTGTGGATTGATTTCAGTGAGTTTGGGTATTATTGGCAACTGACTTTTCCCGAGCTCAAAATGTGCCATTTGTCCATAATACGTAGTGTAATGTTGCGCCGCGACTTCGTACCAATATTGAGCAAGTGCTTTATTGCGAGCGTAGGTATCAGCGCGACCTATCCAATAGGCGGCACGGGCGCGGCTGATTGGATAGCCGACATATTCATACATTCGAACGAAATGCTGGCGGGCGATGGCTGGGTCACCGAGAAACTGTAAAGAGATCCATCCAGAAAGCCATTCAGCAGTAGCAAAGTCGCCGCCTTGCGTCAATCCATGCTGGCTAACCAGTTTATAGGCGTCTGTAATGTGACCCTTGGCCAATAATTTACGCGCTTGCAAATGGCGTTCCCGCCACCATTTTTCTGCCCGCGGTACGGTCGCATCCATTTGCAGAAGAAGTTCCTGGCTTTCCTCATGTAGAGATTTCTGTCGGCGCCATTTAGCCCGCTCGAAAACTAGCCCTGGATCATTCTGCAATTCACTGGGGACGCTGCGGATAGCATTATCAACGTTTCCTTTTTTTGTCATTAACCGAATGCGAGCCACAGCAAGTTTACTCTTGCCCTTACTTGCATAGGGAAGCATACGCGTCGCCGCTGTTGCCCTTCTTTCCCACAAAAGATGCTCGAGACGGCTGTCATGATCTTGAACAGTGAGGAGCAATTGAAAATTTCTCAACGTAGCCCGTTCAAGATCTTTCGGAAAATTGCCCACTCGCCAGGCACGTCTTACAAGGTCTTGGCCTTTTGCTGTTTGTCCTTTTTCTATGAGAGCTTCGCCATAACGAAGCATCCCGATGCCGGTGACCGGTTCCCGCGAGCTAAACCAAGAAATAGTACGATCCGCAGAAACGGGATCAGCCAACGCTTCTTCCGCCCGTCTTTGCAATGTCGTTTGCCGCGGCCAATCGGGATTGTTATCAATGAAGTTGGATATCTGGTCGAAACTTGCTGTATTGCGATAAGCGGTCATCCACCGCCATTCGATGATTTTTGCCGGTAATTTATACTCGGCCCGCCGGGCCATCAGCCGTGCTTTTTTCCATTTGCGATCAGATGCCAAGGCAAAGGCCTGCTTGTAAATGATCAGATCTCGCTTGCTTAGTAATCCTGTTGCAAGTGGATGGGGCGGCAACGAAATACCGGCTGGGCGTATTTTGGGAAGAGGTGCCGACGAGACGTTCAAAAGAGCCAAGTCGCCAATTTCCGGCTTTTGACGTGGCGTGGGAACGAAGTTGCTTCTGCCTGCTTCCGTGGCCAATACCGCACTTGCCCGACTAATTTGCGTATCTTCCTGAAGGGGCACAGGCTTTCCCGTAGCCCCACCTGTGGACGGTAAATACATTAAGCTAGTCACAAGGACGCTGATAGCTATGGTCTTGTTCATCGTGGATACCCAATACTCAAAAAACGCTGATCTTGTTTGCTCCTGTATCTAAAAACATATGAAAGAATACATTATCAGATAATTTATCTCAATTATGCAGGCTTTTGTTTGCCATTTCGTAAACATCGTTGGATAAATCAGATATTTCCAGAATTTCCTCCAGTTTTTCAGTCATCAGCTTCTGGCGATGGGTGTCATACCGGCGCCATTGGCCCAGTGGAGCCACCATTCGGGCGGCGATTTGCGGGTTTGTGCTGTTCAATTGCTCTATTGCGTTAAACAGGAATTGGTATCCTTTGCCAGTTTTTTCATGAAAATGTACCGGATTCCCCGATACAAAAGCGGCAATAAGGGATCGGACACGATTAGGGTTAAGCATTGTAAAGGCAGGGTGGGATAATAATTTTGTCACATCCTCCAGAGCCGTCGGCCTCGACGACATGGCCTGAACCGTGAACCACTTATCGACAACCAGTGGATCAAACTCCCATTTTTGATAAAAATCTGCAAAAATCTCGTCGCGCAAGGGACCGTCAGATTCCCCCAGATTGACGAGTGATGCCATAACGTCCGTCATATTCTCTGCCGTATGATATTGTTCCGCGGCCAATGCGAAATAACTTTCTTTTGCGGCTGCTGTCAAAAACCGAAGAGCCGTGTTTTTGAGTTTCCTATTGCCCGCGTCAGACTGATTTCCAGGGGCCTGACGGTCTTTGCAGTCTTTATAAATCTGCAGGAATTCGGCTTCAAATTTCGAGCCGATTTCTTTCAAGGCATTGTTACGAACAGAATGGATGGCCTCCACGTTCACGATTGGCATTTTCTGAGCGATATCCTGTTCACTCGGCAAGGAGAGGGCTATTGCCGCAAAAGCCGGGTCTATATCTTTATCTGCCAGAATGTTTTTGATGGCGGATAAGTACATTGGGGGGAGACCCTGCATGGTGCCGACGCTATAACGATTTATGTGACCGAGTAAAATGTTGGAGGACAGTCGTTGTCCGGCATCCCAGCGATTAAATAAATCTGTTTCCTTGGAAAATAGAAATGCCAATTGCTCATTATCAAGATTTTGCTCTAACTTTACTGGCGCGGAAAAGCCGCGGAAAAGAGAGACAGTTGGCTCGCTACTAATATTTTTAAAGACGAATGATTGGTTTTTCTGCGTCAGGTTCAAAACCTGTCTGGTGGATTTTGCACCCGTATCTGTCGTGAGATCAATTTCCTTTCCGTTATCGTCCAGCAAGCACATGTTGACGGGTATATGATAGGGCTGGAATTTTTCCGCTAGCTTCAGATTGTCCTGCTCCAATGTAAGGGTATATTGCCTGCTTTTGGGATCATAGTCTTCCGTCACTGAAATGACGGGTGTCCCGGCTTGAACATACCATCTGCGAAACTGGGTTAGGTCAATGCCGGAACCGTCTTCCATCGCATTGACAAATTCCTCTGTTGTTACCGCTTGGCCATCATGCCGATCAAAATAAATATCCATGCCTTTGCGGAAGTTCGCTTTGCCTAGAATGGTGTGGATCATGCGAATAACTTCTGCGCCTTTTTCATACACGGTGGCGGTATAGAAATTATTTATCTCCACATAGCTTTGCGGCTGGATTGGGTGGGAGAGGGGGCCAGCGTCTTCAGGGAACTGAGCGGCGCGTAACCGTTGAACGTCACCTATCCGAAAGACCGCCGCCGAGTTCATGTCAGCCGAGAATTGTTGATCCCGGAAGACGGTTAAGCCTTCCTTTAATGTCAGTTGAAACCAGTCCCGGCACGTAATGCGGTTCCCAGTCCAGTTGTGAAAATATTCATGGGCTATAACACTTTCGATCCCGTCGTAATCAACATCTGTTGCGCTTTGTGGGGAGGCCAGAACATATTTTGAGTTAAAGACATTGAGACCTTTGTTCTCCATTGCTCCCATATTGAAATCACTAACTGCCACGATCATGAAAATATCCAGGTCATATTCCCGGCCAAATTCCTCTTCATCCCATTTCATCGATTTTTTGAGCGACGTCATGGCGTGATCGCATTTGTGCTGGTTGCCCTTTTCAACGAAGATTTGAAGAATGACGTTGCGCCCGGAAGCCGTAACAAAATGATCCTCAACACAGGCTAGATCGCCGGCAACGAGGGCAAACAGATAGGCGGGCTTTGGATGCGGGTCTTCCCATCTGACATATGTACGGCCGCCATCCAATTGTTTTTCCACGGTTTTATTCCCATTGGACAACATAACCGGATAGAGTTTTCCGTCGCCGATAATGGCCGTCGAAAATACCGACATGACATCCGGTCGATCGAGAAAATAGGTAATTTTGCGGAAACCTTCGGCTTCACACTGCGTGCAGAAATTTCCGCTAGATTTATATAATCCTTCCAGGGCTGTATTTTCCTGCGGCTTGATTTTTGTCACTATTGCGAGCGTAAAGTCTTCGTCAGCTGCAGGGATTGGAATATGCAGAAATTCGTTGGTGCATTCATAAGCATCTGCCATAAGGACAACATCGTTCAGCCTTACAGAACATAGCTCAAGATTTTCACCGTTCAAACTCAAGGTTGATGCCCGTTGATTCATGCATTTTATATTCATCAAGGAGGAAACAATTGTTTCCTCTTCTCCGAGTTCGACGACAAGATCAATGCTGGGAATCGTGAAATCTGGTCGTTTGTAATCTTTGAGATAAATGGTGGCGGGTTGAACTTGAGTTTCTAACAATGCATTGACCTTTATTGTAATGATACAAGATCAAGATAGACAGATTGCGGCGTTGATCAAGGCTCTACCTTTTTATGTTCCAATTAACGCCACAAATAAAAATACCACGATTTTCTACTTTTGAGCGTCTATTGATGCAGTTACCACTTGCCAAATAAGGGATCATGCCTGTAAATCAGGCGTTCGGCATGAAATATTGCGAGAATGCGGCTTTCTCGCGTGCAATATTTTCACCGATTTTAAAATTTGAAATTAACTATTGAGGACGTTGTCATGTTTAGAGGATCGATCACCGCGCTTATTACTCCCTTTGATGGAGAGCGTGTGGACGAAAAATCGTTTCAATCCTTTTGTGACTGGCAGATAAAATCCGGAACCAAGGCGCTAGTTCCTACTGGAACCACTGGTGAGTCTCCGACCCTCAGTCATCCAGAGCATGATCGTGTCGTCGAGCTTTGTATTGAAGCGGCGGACGGGCGTGTACCGGTAATGGCCGGCACAGGGTCGAATAATACGGCAGAAGCAATTCGCCTGACACAATCTGCGAAAGACGCCGGTGCAGATGCTGCTTTGATCGCGATGCCCTATTATAACAAGCCTACTCAAGACGGTATGGTGGCGCATTACACAGCAATTCATAATGCCGTAGATATCCCAATTTATATCTATAATATTCCGGGCCGCTCTATCGTCGATATGACGCCTGAGACAATGGGAATATTGTCAAAATTGGAAAATATTGTCGGTGTTAAAGATGCCACAGGTGATGTGGGTCGTGTTACGTCACAGCGGGAATTCTGCGGCAACAGTTTTAATCAGTTATCTGGTGAAGACACGACCGCAATTGGCTTTAATGCTCATGGAGGAAATGGTTGCATATCCGTGACTTCAAACGTGGCACCGGAGCTTACAGCGATCATGCAGAATGCAAGTCTGCACGGCGAACGTGCTATTGCCATTGAAACGCAGGATCGCTTAATGCCCTTGCACAGGGCGTTGTTTGTGGAATCGAGCCCGGCGCCGACGAAGTATGCGTTGTCTCTGCTTGGGAAATGTAAGGAAGATGTTCGCCTTCCCATTATTCCTCTTCAAGATGCTTCGAAGCGTGTAATTGAAGAGGCTATGAAGCATGCTGGTATTCTGGATTAGGGAGCGGACTGGTTCCGTAATTCTATGACCGGACGTTCAGTCGCAGAAAACCGAAAGGCCCGTTACAATTACTTCATCCATGAGGAATTTGAAGCGGGCCTGATGCTGCTCGGCACGGAGGTAAAAAGCCTTCGTGAAGGGCGGGCTAATATTCAGGAATCCTATGCCTCTTTCGAGAATGATGGCTTGTATTTGGTGAATGCCCACATCGCGGAATATGGCCATGGCAACCGCAATAACCACGACCCCCTGCGACCTCGGCAGTTGCTCATGCATAAAAAACAACTCAGTAAGATTGCTGCGCAGGTACAGCGGGCAGGCAAGACGCTTATTCCACTCTCCGTTTATTTTAACGATCGTGGTATTGCGAAAGTTAAAGTAGGCCTTGCTTCTGGTAAAAAGCAGCATGACAAGAGAGCGACAGAAAAAGAGCGTGATTGGAACCGCGAGAAGCAAAGGCTCCTGAAAGACAACCAATAGGGTTAAATGGTAATTTTTTCGGCAGTTAGCGGAGCTTTGAATTTAAGTCCTATGAATCCATCTTTGGCCCAAACCACTCGACTTTTTAGACCATCCGCGAACATTAACGAAGACTTTAACAGGAAGGTTGATCCCGAAGGAGGATTGCCAGCCGCCCAAATTCTAGCGCCTGTTCGACTATAATCGACGAGGCTTACACTGGTTTTGGTGTTGTCGTCGATGAGGACTGCAGGCCAGTCTCCTGAAAATCTTTTGTATAAACGACGGTTTTGAAGAGACTGTGTTTTCTCAGAAAACACAGGAATGGCACCAGTTTGTAAGCTTGCTAGTTGATGAGGAGAATATTTCTTAAGGGTTTGCTGCCTGATCAAGATCGTTTCATGAAGTTTTTCTGGTTCCGCACCAGCGATATCAGCAAAACCGAAAGAGGATTGCCCGACGGGACGAGGGCGGGCCTTGCGTAAGCGCAGGGGTGCAATAAGGAGACGCCATTTGCTTTTACTAATTTTTCCGGTGGGATCGGGGGCGCTATATTCGCCAAGGATATCATGATCAATTTGTAAGCCACGGTCTTCAGCGCGATGCAATAACCAATTTAGGGCAATGTCCGATAGCCCGCTATCCCGGCGGCCACCCACAGTATTTTCGTGAGATCCCGCGAACCAGACTTGTTCTACCGCTTGAATTTTCGGGGATTGCGCGCCTGTCCATAATCCAGGGCGGAAACGACTACGCTTTTCATCCAGAGCTAGGGCCTGATAGGCTGAGTCCACATTGCTGTTAATTTTATGATCATGCAACATCATCCAGCTTTGGGATATTTTGTTGAGGCCAGGAGTGGGTAATCCAAAACTACCGATGGTGTCCAAACATCCCAAGAATTTAATTTTAATTTTGCGCCCGTTCAACTTATCAAAAATTTCTCGAGCAGCGGGCGTATCCAACGCTTCGAGGGGAATTTGGCTATATTCGAAAGCGTCCGCTAGGTCATTTATGTTCTCTGGCAGTAACAATCCGACACGATCAATCATGTCTACTAACCGGCGTAAGTTAAAAGCACCAAGGCCAGCCCCAATCATGTATATAAGATCACCCGGTTTATAGGTATGTACCAGGAAAGAATAGGCGTCGAAGATTTCCTTCTTTAAGCCGGTCCCGAATAACTGTCTAGCAAGTTGCTTGTATTTGGGCGAGGGGCCGTTTGAAAGTGCGGGGAAGCTTATTTGCTCCCGACCATTCTGACAGATTGAGGCAAGGCTGATTTGTGCCAATGTTATGTTGCTAGGCACCAATCGTTTCTTGCTTCGATACTCTGTACGTTGCCAGCAACAATCACTGAATATAACAAGATTTCGTCCCATGAGTTTCCCCTCTCGGACTGTGCATTGTACTAGAGATGCTGCCCATGGTCATTTAGCGATAAGAACCACCATGCAACATTACACTTTTATTTGGTACGCGAAATTTGATGTCCAAGGGGGACAACTGCTTATCGTCCAAAAAATCCAAAAACTGGGCCCTTGAACATTTACAGTGGGCAATACTTATTTATACAAATACTGAAATTTCAGTAAAAAGTACTAAGCGAGTCTTTCCGCTTCGTCGTAAGATTCATACTCGACGGGAAAGTCCTCGATGTCTTTTTCCTGCCTCTGACTAACTGCTCTACCGACATTCTTTTCCATGTCCTTAAGTTCAAGGAAGAAATCTGCCTGTCGACGTAATTCATCTGCAATCATCGGCGGTTGCGATTTTACGGTACTAACGACTGTAACCCGAACACCGCGTTTTTGAACGGCCTCTATCAATCGTCGAAAATCTCCATCGCCGGAGAAAAGAACAGCATGATCAATATGTTCGGCTAATTCCATCATGTCGATCGCGAGTTCAATATCCATATTGCCCTTATATTTACGGCGGCCTGTTGCGTCCGTAAATTCTTTTGTCGGCTTTGTCACCATTGTATAACCATTGTAATCAAGCCAATCCACCAAAGGACGTATTGGTGAATATTCCTGATCTTCAATGAGTGCCGTATAGTAAAAGGCGCGAACCAACCGTACTTGCGATGAAAATTCGCTAAGTAGCTTCTTATAATCTATGTCAAACCCGAGCGATCTTGCAGACGCGTATAGATTTGATCCATCTATAAAAAGTGCAGTTCTTTCTTTCGAATAAAAAGTCATTTTATTTTCCGGTCTTAATCTATAAAATATTCTTTAATCGGGATTTAGCAATCCCCCCATTCTTACTTCATAGCATAAGTTCGTTTCTTTTCACTAGTTATCATTTGAAATAAATTTTATGTACTTGCGAGGAAAGTTTGGTATTTATCTGAAAATAAAGGCACTTTAAGGACTGGCACGTGATTTTAATTGGCCTCGGCGCTAATCTTGAGCATCCAACTTATGGGTCACCAGCGGAGACATTGAAAGCCGCTATAAGGGCACTTAACACCATCTTTGAAGTTGAGGCACAGTCCAGTTTGTACACATCTGCGCCTGTCCCAATGTCGGATCAACCATGGTTCGTCAATGCGGTTGTCAGAGTTTCCGGTAATTTTACTTTAGAAAATACTCTTAACTATATGCATAATATAGAAAAAGAGTTTGGGCGTGTGAGAGAATTGAAGTGGGAGGCTCGTGTTTTGGATCTTGATTTACTGGCTTTTCACAAGAAAATCACCAAAAATAAAGATCAGGGAAGTGGCCCAGTTGTGCCGCATCCATTTTTGGCCGAACGTAGGTTTGTTTTAGTCCCAATAGTGGAAATAGCGCCGGACTGGAGACATCCTACATCAAATCTCAGTGCAGCAGAGATGTTGGCCAGTCTTCCCGAGGGGCAAAAGCTGGAAATATTGCCTTCCGGGTAACCAAATCCTAAATCGATATTAGCGAAGGATAGAGACAAATCTACGACTTTGGAGAGGCTTTTTTCGCTTACCCGTCAATATTTTATGCAAAAACTCCAAAAACATGCTGTTTTCAGGTCACTTTGCCTTGCTATCCTAAGCACAAACGAATATGTAGTACGTTAATTCATAGACATCTGGAGTAATTGTATATGGCACGCGTCACCGTTGAAGATTGCGTTGAACGAATTCCTAACCGATTTGACATTGTTTTGTTGGCAGCGCGCCGCGCACGCGCAATAGCTGCAGGATCAATGCTTACGGTCGATCGCGACAATGATAAGAACCCAGTAGTGTCACTTCGTGAAATTGGCGACGGTACTATTGATCTCGTTGAGCTGAAATCAAATCTTATTCATTCTCTGCAGCGTCGCGTTGAGGTGGATGAGCCTGAAGAAGACAATATGGCCGCTTTGATGAGCTCCAGTAACGAATGGGCCGGTGTTATTCAGGAAAATACGGCAACTGAGACATTTTCGGCCGACGAAGTCGGCGCGATGACTGAAGAAGCGCCGGCTGCTGATCCTACCGCAGCAACAGAAAGCGAAGACACGCAGCCTGAAGCCTGACCTACCTTTCGTCCTAAGGCATGATAATTTCCTGCCTTAGGCGCATTTTCTTCGCGACTACGATTGCATATTATTTCCGACCAACTGTATAGTCATGGTTCTGGCATTTTGCCAAGAATTTATGGTTTTTGCAGAGCTGTCTTATCCTGATGTTACGCCAAGTCGAATTAGTAGAACGTGTCCTAGGTTATGACCCCCAGGCGGATGAGGATTTGCTCAACCGGGCGTATATTTTCACGGTCAAAACTCACGGCAGCCAGGTTCGCGCCTCCGGCGATCCATATTTCTCTCATCCCATTGAAGTTGCCGGTATTCTTACCGAGTTGAAATTAGATACCGCGACTATTATTACAGCTTTGCTTCATGACACTATCGAAGACACGGTCGCAACCAGGGAAGAAATCGAAAAAACCTTCGGTACCGAGATCGCAGTGTTGGTGGACGGTGTCACCAAGTTATCGCAGTTAGAGTTGCAATCAGATAGAACGAAACAAGGTGAAAATTTTCGAAAACTTTTGTTGGCCATGTCCAATGATATCCGGGTTTTGCTGGTCAAGCTCGCTGACCGTTTACATAACATGCGAACCCTGCATTTTATCAAGAGCCCGGAAAAACGAAAACGAATTGCGACGGAAACTCGGGAAATATATGCACCGCTTGCCGAGCGCATTGGTATGCAGCATTTTCGCGATGACCTGGAAGATCTCGCATTTGAGGAACTTAATAGTGAAGCGCGTAAATCTATCAAGCGCCGATTGGAGTTTCTCAGGGCGGAAGAGGGCAACGTAGTCGGCTTGATCATTGAGCGATTAAGGGCAGATCTAAAAGAAGCTGGCATTGACGCCGAAGTGGCTGGGCGGGAAAAGAGATTTTATTCCATTTGGCGGAAAATGGAGCGCAATAATGTCTCTTTCGAGCAATTGTCCGATATCATTGCTTTTCGTGTGGTCGTGGAAGATGTGGCGGAATGTTACCATGTCCTCGGTGTTTTGCATGCGAAATACTCCATGGTGCCGGGACGGTTCAAAGACTATATTTCGATTCCGAAACGCAATAATTATCAATCTATACATACGACACTGATCGGTCCGGAGCGGCAGCGGATTGAAGTTCAAATCCGAACGCGTGAGATGCATGAGATTAATGAGTACGGTGTTGCAGCCCATTGGCAGTATAAGGACAGTCAGGCGAAAAGCCTGCAAGAGGGTACGCAATACCGCTGGTTGCGTGAATTGCTGGAAATACTGGAAAACACGCAAGATCCTGATGAATTTCTGGAGAATACTAAACTGAGTATGTTCCAGGATCAGGTGTTCTGCTTTTCACCAAAGGGCGACCTGATCTCGCTCCCTGCTGGTAGTAGCCCCGTTGATTTTGCCTACGCAGTCCATACGGATGTTGGTAACACCTGTGTGGGGTCCAAAATAAATGGGCGGCTGGTGCCGCTTCGTACCGTGTTGCGGAACGGTGACCAGGTCGAAATTCTTCGGTCAAAAAACCAGACGCCATCGCCTACTTGGGAGAGCTTTGTCGTCAGTGGTAAGGCCCGCTCCGCAATCCGTCGTTTCACTCGAATGAAACAACGGGACCAATACATCGAATTGGGGCGGGCAATTGCTGAAAAAGCTTTTCGTGTTGAAGGAAAGCGGTTTGCTGAGAAGTCCCTGCAAACGGCTGTTAAAGTTTGGGATAAAGAAAATGTCGGAGATGTATATTGTCTGCTTGGAGATGGAACGCGGACCAGCCGGCAGCTCATCAATGTTATTTTCCCGGGCGAAAAGAAGACGGATGAAACGGATAACACGCCACCATCTGTAAAGGCCAAAGAAAAATCCAGGTCGAAGAAAAAGGATCATGCGATTCCGATCCGCGGACTTATTCCCGGCATGGCCATGCATCTTGCTGGTTGTTGTCATCCATTGCCCGGTGATCGGATTGTGGGCATCGTTAGCACGGGCAGGGGGGTCACGATCCATACGATAGACTGTGAAACATTGGAGCAATTTGCGGAAGTGCCGGAGAGGTGGTTGGACGTTTCCTGGGATCAGGAAAATCAGGAAGCGGCGATGCCCGTTGGCCGTATTCAGGTGATTGTTGCCAATGAACCAGGTGCGCTTTCCAGTATTACCTCCACCATTGCGTCGAACAATGGCAATATCATTAATTTACGCATCGCCAATCGGAGTCAGGATTTCTTTGAAATGTTGATTGATATACAGGTGCAAGATGTGCGACATCTGACAAATATAATTGCCGCCTTGCGGGCAGACCCCGTAATTAGTTCCGTTGAGCGCTCCACAGGATAAAGAAAGCTGACAATGACTGACGACGAAATTCTCTCCCATTTTCGGGAAACTAATGCTCTGCTGGAAGGCCATTTTTTGTTGAGTTCCGGTTTGCATTCAAATCGTTACTTACAATGTGCGAAAGTCCTTATGTACCCGGATCGAGCAGCACTTCTGTGCCGAGCTCTCGCTGATAAAGTTGAAGCAGTGCTTGGTAAGAATGCTGTTGATGTTGTCGTCGCACCGGCAATGGGTGGGGTCATCGTCGGATATGAAATGGCACGGCAATTAAATGTGCCGGGAATGTTTACGGAACGCGAAGACGGAGAATTCACGTTTCGGCGCGGATTTAGTTTGAGCCCAGGTTCCCGTGTCGTCATGTCCGAAGATATCGTGACAACGGGAAAATCCAGCCGTGAATGTATTGCGGCTATAACGGCGGTTGGCGGGAATGTCGTTGCCGCGACATGTTTAATCGACCGTTCAAATGGAACGGCAGATGTCGGTGTGCCGCTAGTTTCTCTGATGCAAATGGAAGTACAGACGTTCGCGCCGGATAATCTGCCGGTAGAGCTTCAAGGTACAACTGCGATCAAACCGGGTAGTCGAGACATCAAATAATAACTGGAAAAGTGGTGGTAAATGTTTCGACGTCGTAACAAGCCGACGAAAACTAAACAATTTGGTGAATTTTTCTGGCCGTCAATTGGTTTCAAAAGATCATCCAAATATGTGGGATATCGCCTTGCGCGGCTTCCAGGGACCTCATATTCACTTGCGGCCGGATTTGCCTTTGGTGCGGCTGTCTCTTTTACGCCTTTCATAGGTCTTCACTTCATTATCAGTGCCATTCTGGCTTGGATCTTTAGGGCAAATATAATCGCGTCAGCGCTTGGTACGGCTGTCGGCAATCCATGGACTTTTCCCTTTATCTGGACACTCATTTATTCCATCGGGCAATGGATGTTGGGACATGATGAAACACAGGGTAGTTTTAACGAAGCCAACATGCTGATTTTCTTCGATGGTCTTTGGGATGGAAACTGGCACGAAGTATCTGGCATTTTCTTCGATGTAATTCACCCCATGCTCATTGGTTGCATCCCTGTGTCGTTGGTTGTCTGGGTAATATTTTTCTATCCTTTGAAAGAACTAATACGTAGATTTCATGCTAAGCGCGCGACGCTTATTGGTTTGGCACGATCATCAAATGGCGCAAATGGGTCGGAAGAGAACGGTAATTCCGGGGAGAACCAGGCATGAGACAATTACGGTTAGGGATTAATATTGACCATGTTGCAACGATCCGAAATGCTCGTGGCGGCATACATCCAGACCCCCTGCGGGCTGCTAAAATGGCAGAAGAAGCTGGTGCGGATGGGATTACTGCGCATTTGCGAGAAGATCGCCGTCATATCAGTGACAGCGATATGACAAGATTGGCTGACAGCTTGACGATCCCATTAAACTTTGAAATGGCCGCGACGGAGGAAATGCTGGAAATAGCGCTTTCCCACAATCCTCATGCCAGCTGTCTGGTGCCGGAAAAGCGTGAGGAAAGAACCACGGAAGGGGGGCTGGACGCGGTAGGTGGGCATAATATGCTGCAAAATTATGTCAGCAGTCTGCGCGATCAAAAAATTCGTGTTTCCCTTTTTATCGAGCCGGATCCACGACAGATTGAGGCGGCTGCACGTCTCTCTGCTGATATCATAGAACTTCATGTCGGCACTTATTGTGATACAACCGATAGTATGAAACGCCAAAGCGAGTTGGAGCGGATTGTGGCTGCGGCGGCTCTTGCCGAAGAGTTAGGCTTGGAATGTCATGCTGGCCACGGTCTAACGTATGACACGGTGGCTCCTATTGCTGCCATTCCAACGATCGTTGAACTTAATATTGGTCATTTTCTGATAGGGGACGCTATCTTCATCGGACTGGATGCAGCAATAAAGAAAATGCGAAACTTAATGGATCAAGCGCGTAATCCTAGCTAACAACCACGATATGCCGAAAGAGGACATCCGTTGATTTTAGGAATTGGAAACGACATTATTGATATCAGGCGCATAGAGAAAACGCTTGACCGATTTGGCGAGCGATTTGTAACTCGGATTTATACGGAAATTGAAGTCAAGAAATCTGAACGGCGCCTCAATCGTGTAGAATCATATGCAAAACGTTATGCCGCGAAGGAAGCCTGCTCAAAGGCACTTGGAACCGGATTTCGCAAAGGCGTATTCTGGAAGGATATGGGTGTCATAAATTTGCCGTCTGGTAAGCCTACCATGAGCCTAACCGGCGGTGCTCTGGAGCAGTTGATGAAGATTACGCCTCCGGGTATGAAAGCGGAGATACATTTGACAATCACTGACGAACCGCCGCAGGCACAGGCATTCGTGTTGATATCAGCAGTGTCGTTGGATTGACGTCCTCTTCTTCTTGAATGACATTCGTTAATTCGGTTGCCTGAACGAAGAGTTCATGCGATTGAGAGACAATTATTAGATTTATTTGGAAAAGTTCTATGAATGAAGACGCAATCAAGGCAAAAGGCGGAATTGGTGAAACAATCCGGACGATAATATATGCGGTCCTGATCGCTGTTGTTATTCGGACTTTTGCGTATGAACCGTTCAAGATTCCGTCGGAATCTATGCTCCCCACTTTGATGATTGGCGACTATTTGTTTGTGTCCAAATTTTCCTATGGGTATAGCCGGCATTCTTTTCCATTTAGTTTAGCTCCAATTTCGGGGCGCGTTTTTGGAGAAACGCCAGAGCGCGGTGACGTAGCTGTTTTTAAGAAACCGATCGGAGAACCGGTTGATTATATCAAGCGGATAATGGGGTTGCCGGGCGACAAACTGCAAATGATCAATGGTGTTCTTTATATTAATGGTATTGCCGTTAAGAGAGAGCGGGTTGAAGACTATGTGGATCATGACCGGTATGGCAATGCGCGGCAAATTGCACAGTATCGGGAAACACTCCCCAGCGGACGGACTTATCTGACTCTGGACGCTACAATCCAGGGGTTGATGGATAATACGGATGTTTATTCGGTACCAGAAGGCCATGTTTTCGGTATGGGCGACAACAGGGATAATTCAACAGATAGTCGGTTCCTGGCCCATGTCGGATACATTCCGATGGAAAATCTCGTCGGCCGGGCGGAAATTATTTTCATGTCTTTGGATGGCTCCGCCGAGTGGTATGAGGTCTGGAAATACCCCCTTGCGATCCGCTGGAACCGGATCCTGACGTCTTTGAATTAATGACCGGCAACGAGCAGAAACTCAAAGAGTTAATGAGTCTGCTTGGGCATGAGTTTGGTGATGTGTCCCTACTCAGAGCCGCGTTAACACATTCGTCGCTAACCAAGGGCCGCCGTCAAAATCGTGCGCATCAAGATTACGAGCGATTAGAGTTTCTCGGCGACAGGGTGCTGGGACTGGTAATAAGTGAAGAGCTTTTTCGTCGTTTCGAGACAGCCGATGCGGGCAATCTTTCCCGCCGTTATAACGCGCAAGTGCGCCGAGAGACGTTGGCCGAAATCTGCTCCGAAATCGGCGTTGATAAATTTATTTGTATGGCCGACGATCTGGCCGCTTCTGGCGGTCGTGAAAACCCGGCAATTCTGGAAGATGTTATGGAGGCAACAATCGCCGCCATATATCTTGATGGTGGCTTTGACGCGGCCCGGGAATTTATCAAGAGCAGATGGTGGCACCGTCTTGATCGAGAAGGGGCAGCTCAAAAAGACCCCAAATCGTCTTTACAAGAATGGGCGGCAAAAATTGGTAAGTCGCCGCCCAAATATACAGTTATCGAAGAAACAGGACCGGATCACGCTCCTAAGTTTAAAGTTGAAGTTCGCCTTGAAGGGCTTGATCCTTTTGAAGGGACGGGACCTTCAAAACGGACTGCAGAGCAACAAGCGGCTGAAAAAATGCTTAAGGATTTACAAAGTGACTAATCAACAAACCACCGAAACAACGACAAAATGTGGCTATGTAGCTCTTGTGGGGGCGCCTAATGCCGGTAAATCTACACTGCTCAATCAATTGGTTGGTGCCAAAATCGCCATTGTTTCGCCGAAAGTGCAAACAACTCGTGCCCGTGTAACAGCTATTGCTATTGAAGGTCAAAGCCAGCTTATTTTTGTTGATACGCCGGGTATTTTTAAACCAACGCGTCGACTGGAAAAAGCAATGGTGGATGCCGCCTGGGGCGGTGCGCAGGACGCAGATAAGATTGTTCTGATTGTTGACGCGATAAAAGGAATTTCACCAGATGTGGAACGCATTATTGCCGGTCTCAAGAAATCCGGCCGGCGTGCTCATGTTCTTTTGAATAAGATCGATGCCTTGAAACGGGATACATTGCTTGGACTTGCAAAGAAGTTATCAGACGAAGATATCTTCGATGAGGTGTTTATGATCTCAGCTTTAAAGGGGGATGGCGTTGATGACTTGCGCGTCTCGTTGGCTGCTCAAATGCCCGATGGCCCGTGGCTGTATCCGGAAGACCAGCTTGCGCTCGCGCCAATGCGGCAATTGGCAGCAGAAATCACGCGAGAAAAACTGTTTCTTCGTATGAACCAGGAGCTTCCGTATTCTCTGACTGTTGAGACGGAAAGCTGGGAAGAGCGCAAAGACGGTTCCGTGAAAATACAGCAGGTCATTTACGTTTCCAGAACTAATTATAAGCCAATGGTTTTGGGCAAGGGCGGACAGACCATCAAAAAGATTGGCGCGATGGCGCGAGAGGATCTTGAAGAAATGCTGGAGCGACGTGTTCATCTATTTCTGTTTGTTAAAGTACGTGAAAAATGGCTCGATGATCCCGAGAGATATAGGGAAATGGGCTTGGAGTTCCCAAAGGACTGACAGGTTAGTCTCAAGGTTTTCAGCATGAATCAAAATTTTGCTGAATTTGTCGATTCTTAGAAAGACTTATTTACCGATTTATGGTAAAAAAAACTGTGCCCATGACTCGATGCGGTAAATTCCTGTGACCTATCAAAAATCTAATATATTTCAATAACGTAGGGTAACCCTGACTGGTTGATGCTTTAGATAAAAAGCGCGCCAAATTATATTTTTTTCTCTTAATGTAGATTTCCGCGAATATTTGAAACTTAAAATTAACTAATTCCCTTCCATCATGTCTTCGTAATACAGGTGATGCGCACAAAGCATATCAAAATGTGAGCGTATCTTTGAAAATTAACTGGGGATAAGAAAATGGGTAAACTAGACGTAAAATATATTGAGAAGTTTTTGCAAAGTGCCGACAACGGAATTGCTGACGACCAGTATCGGGCGGGATTATGCTACTCTACCGGTGACGGCGTGCAGCAGGATCTGATTACGGCTCATAAATGGTTTAATCTTGCCGCAATGAATGGCGTGGATGAAGCACGCGAAAGCCGTGCAGATATATCCATGGATATGTCGTCTCAGGAAATTGCCAAAGCGCAGCGTCTTGCGCGCGAATGGGTCACTGGACGGTAATCAGTTCAACGGCCGGATTAGCAATTAAACCAGTTCGGAAATGAGCTTCGCTCTAGCAATTGCTATGCATTTGAAATTTTACAATGCCAGCCGATAAAACTCTTTGACAGAGCAACAAAATCTGCCATATTGCCGCCTCCGGTGAGGTGGCCGAGTGGCTTAAGGCGCATCCCTGCTAAGGATGAATAGGGGTAACTCTATCGTGGGTTCGAATCCCACCCTCACCGCCAGAACCCCCTATCTCAGTTTCCCTATTCGATAGTTCCCTGAACTTCCCCGAATTTTCCGTGGGTTAGAGAGTTACCCTTGTTTGAGACGGCTGTTATCCCGAACTTTGGCCGCAAATCCAGGCGCTGTCTCAGTTACTCAAACCAGACGCTTCGGTTAGAGGCATTTCTCTGCTAACAGGGAAACTGCAGGGTATTTTTCTGTTTTCTGATAATTTCACCAGCATTGACCGCATACCCGGGCGCTATTTCAAAGGCTTGCCGGTGAGCAAAGAGGATGTGTTCCGCTGGCTGTTGTTACCCCAATGACGAGACGGCCGCGAGGTTTGGCTCGGGCTTCTTGCATTCTGGTCTGAACACGGTCCCAGAGATCCTGCGCTATGATGGCAGTGTGTAACCCGGGCCAGATCTTTTCCTTGTGATGTAACTTGGCCAGATAGACGGGGTTGGTGAGAAGGTAATGGATTTGACCTCGTGAGAGAGACCCGCCACCAGAGGACTGACAAAACTCACTGATCTGTACGGGCTGACAAAAGTATGTCTGTTGTGAAATATTGAATGTTCGAGTGCAAGATGAATGTATGAATGAAAATCTGTTTTCAAATTTAAGCGAGATGAAGACGATCACCGCAAAATGGAGAGCCACCTATAGTAAATAAAGGCCGCAAGTCCCTGTCATTGCTATTCTCGTATCTGTTTAGCGGCATCAGGTTGGATTGCCAACAATATTTGCAATACTCACTATTTTGATATAATTTATTATCGTCACACAATGTTTGTTTTGATATTGGAGACACCGAGATGAAAAAAATCCCTGTTGCGCAACTTGCAGCTACAATTGCTGCAGCTACGGTATTCCTTGTTATGAATATCTCGATTACTCACGCAGAAAATTTATCGTCTTCCTGGGAATTTGAAACTGGAATTTATGCCTTTATCCCGGGGTATGTAAACGGAGACTCAACTGTCGATGGCGGAACGGTTCCCCTTGACCTTGATATGAGTGATGTTTTCGACATTCTTGATTTTGCTGCGGCGGGCAGATTTGAAGGATGGAAGGATATACAAAGTGGCGATGGCAGTGCTTTCGGGTTTGTTGTTGATGTAAATTATGTCCGTCTCAAACCGGGTGCCACAGCAGGTGGCGGCAGCGTTGAGGTCGATATCGAGCAGGGTATAGTTGATGCTTTAGCGGGATACCGGTTCTCTCCTGTTACGATGGACAATACATCAGATCAGACAGTTACTTTTGATGTAACAGGTGGCGTTCGCTACAATTATCTTAAGCAGGAGATAGCGGTCACTCCTGGTTTAACACCACCCTTCACAGTAAATCTCGGAACAAGTAAAGACTGGTTTGAGCCTGTCATTGGCGCACGGGCCAATTACAGAATAAATGACAGATGGAACCTTATCTTGCGCGGGGATATCGCCGGTTTTGATATCAATGATAGCATGGAATGGTCTGTCACAGGGCTGGCATCGTGGCGCGCCTGGGAGAATACATCGCTTCGCTTTGGATATCGTATTTATGATATCGATTATAATACGGGCAGTGGCAGCAATGAATTTGGCCTTGATGTTACTGAACATGGACCGTTCCTTGGCGTTAGCTATAGATTTTAGCGACTACACTCTAAATTCCTGTGGCCGGCATGAATGAGGTTGGCCTAATCATGTTTCGTGTAGAAACGTAATTGGATTTATAACACCTAACGTGTTGATTATTTACCGGTCAAACTGAAATCTGTTCGTGGGGTTTGCGCCGAACCATTATTAAATATCCGTCGGCGCTGTTAGAAAATATAGTTACGAAGCTGAGCGTTAATAGAAAAAATTGAGCATTTCGATGATGAAGAATGCTTTTGTTGCAATTTTTTTATGTTTCCTGGTGATGATGGTGGCTCCCGCGCGGGCAGCTGAAAATCAGACGGATCAGATTAATGACTCTACCGTTGTGTTAAAGCATTACTTCAACAATCCGAAATGGGAAGGCGTGAAGAACATAGTCAGATCAGCGAAGGCACTCGTAATTATACCGAGCTTCAAGTCCGGATCACTAATCTTGGGATATGAAAAGGGGACTGCACTTCTATTAGTTCGAAAAGGGGAGAACTGGAGTGATCCGGCTTTCGTTAGCATGACTATGGTCGATGTTGTATTTTCTAGTTACAATGAAAGTATAAGAAAAATTCTGCTGGTATTCCGGCTTTTTTGAAGTCGGATTAATCTAATTGATGGAGGGATCTAATGGGTTTTAGAGCGCATACCGATAATTTTATTTCTGAAAAAATGACCTTAGCTCCGTTGGGAGTTGTAGGTATAGCGCTATTGGGGATGATAGCTTTCTTGCCTGCGTCAAATGCTTCGGCACAAGACAAAAATTACAACTCTCCGGTGAAGGGGCCGACAGAGATTGTCAGCCCTCGGGGGTCTTATTTTCCGGGTACGGAAACACTAGGCAAGGACGAGATGAGAATTGTTGCCTGCGGCACTGGGATGCCGGCAGCACGCCGCGGGCAGGCGGCAACCTGCTGGTTACTTGAACTTGGTAATGGCGACAAATTCGTTTTCGATATTGGTTCGGGTTCTGCCGCAAATCTTGGCAGCCTTAATATTCCCTATGACTATCTGAATAAAGTATTTATCAGTCACTTGCATCAGGATCATGTCGGCGATATGGCGGCGTTGTGGGTCGGCGGCTGGACCGGCGGGCGACATGGTGCTTTAAAAGTATGGGGCCCGTCGGGAGCAAAACCTGAATTGGGCACAAAGTACTTTATTGAAAATTTTAAGAAAGCCTTTACCTGGGATTATACAGGGCGCCTCGGAGTTATTCCGACTGGTGGTGGCGAAATTCAGGTGACCGAGTTTGACTACAGGCAGGTAAACGAGGTTGTCTATCAGGAGAATGGTGTCACTATTCGGTCTTGGCCGGCAATTCACGCAATTGATGGCTCCGTAAGTTACAGTGTCGAATGGAACGGCCTAAAATTTGTCTTCGGCGGTGATACACTTCCCAATAAATGGTATGTGAAATATGCCCAAGGCGCAGACATTGCAATCCATGAAAGCTTCATGACACCGCCGGACATGATGAACAAATATGGCTTTAGCGCCCAGGCGGCGTTGATGGTCGCAACGGAAGTGCACACTGTGCCTGCGGCCTTCGGGAAAGTTATGTCGGCGGTTCAGCCACGTATGGCGATCGCCTTCCATTTCTTCAATGATTTTGACCTCCGCTACAATATTTACCAAGGTATTCGTAGTACTTATGACGGACCGCTGACTCTGGCAGACGATTTGTTGGTTTGGAATGTCACCAAGGACAAAATAACCCTTCGCGAAATCATTGTCGATGAAGCTTCATGGCCAGCGAAATCACCGACACCACCTGACGATCCGGATCGGTCTGCAAAGACAAAATTCACCAAAGGTATGACCGATGGGTTGTGGGATGTCAGTGATGTTCTTGATCCACTGATCGCCAAATTCAAGAAAGAAAATGGCCTGAAATAAAGTCAAGGGTTCGCCTAGATAGCGGACCCTTTACCTCTGTCCCGCTCTGCCGTCTAGTCTGGATAAATCCTTGACCAAAAACAGTAGATTGTTGCTAAACGCTTTCAACTGAAATGCACAATTAGCGGGCTATTGTCATAGGCCTCTAAAACGGTGAAAGTGCTTCATGCGATTTTTTAGTTTCCTTATTATTGGTATTTTCTTTGATGTGTCGACGGTACTAGCGGACTGGGTCAATCCGACGGGAGCTGAAATTGCGCCCAATATTGCTGAAATCCGCATTTCGGATGATAAGGTTCGTGTTGCATTTGAGATTCATGTTGATGAAATAGATGTCTTTAGAGGGCTTGTAGGAGGCGATGGTAGCGATAGCCCGGATATTATGCCGTTCAGGGTTCTTCGCGATGAGCAGGTTCTTCTGGCCCCGAAGGTTCGTTTGGTTAAGCAACGAATAAGAAAAGACAGATACTCACCCTATGCCGGTATGATCAACCCGTTGACAGGACAACCGTTTCTCAATCCGATTGCGGATAAACGTGTTTATTATATTGAAGTCGACTATCAGTTAGATAAAAAGCCAACGAGCTTGAGCTTCATTCCTCCCATGAAAGCCGATGGGTCAGTCGCCGCAAATATCGGCTTTATTACTTTTCACAATTCCGTCGGTGTCACAGATTTCAAGTATCTGTCGGCTCCGGCGACCATAAACCTTGACTGGGACGATCCGTGGTACTCGCGATATGAAAACAAAATCCTGACCCGGCACCACAAAGACCCGTTGAGGATTTATCTTTATGTAGAGCCACGAAGGGCCAGGCTGGAATTTCTGATGCGCATCCGTGATTTCGTCGAATGGAGCGGTATGGAACCTCTTGGCACAAAATCTTTGACCGCTTCACAGCAACAAAAATTGAAAGAAAATGTTAGCAAATATTTCGATAAATACAAAATTTTGTCCATAGATTCTAAGCGAGTAGATCCTTCTGCAGTAACCGTGAATTTTATAAAGTTATCGCGCTCAACGACAACGCCGCTGGATGGGCAGGAAGTTATCGATATTCCGTCTACTTACATTGGCATCAGTCAGGCTTTTAACTATCAAGAAATACCGCAGAATATTACGGTAGACTGGCAATTTTTCAGCGATCGTGTTGTCAGAATTCCTGTGGTGATAACCGATCCAGCCGGGCCTTTTTCTGACTATGTCGTTAAAGACAGCGCGACGATCGAGTGGCAAAATTTTCTTCGAGTCTATGTAGAACCGGCCTTCAAACCGGTATTGCTTAAAACAGGGGCGACATTGAATGTCCCCTTGCTAGGGCTTATTCAGATATATAATGAACCGCCAACCGCCGAGCAAGCCGCTGACATATTGTCTGGGATATTTGCTAATATGCAAGTCGCCTATCTGGAAAAAGACGCAGCGAACAGAAGGCGCGGTTTGGCAAATACATCTCATACAAGCAAACTAGATGATCTCATTTATGACCTGGATAAAGCGTTTGATATTAAAGTTAGTAGCGGTGGGGCGGCCTCTATTCTCGATATTGAAGATCTCTTAGTAGAAAATGTTATCGAGTCCACAGATGATGCCGGTTTCAGCTTTATAGCCAGTTGGCAGGCGGTTGCCGTTGCCAATCATTGGGGTCATACAGATCGACAAAGACTTCAGTTCAGGGCTTCCATCGACATATATGAGGATGAAGATGATTGGAAAATCAAAGATTTCACATTGCTGGACTTAAAGAGAATTGATTTATAATGATAGCATGGAATGGTCTGTCACAGGGTTGGCATCGTGGCGTGCCAGGGAGAATACATCGCTTCGTTTTGGATATCGTATCTATGATATCGGTTATAATACGGGCAGTGGCAGCAATGAATTTGGTCTCGATGTTACTGAACATGGACCGTTCCTTGGCGTTAGCTACCGATTTTAGTGACAACACTCTAAATTCTTGCGGCCGGCATGTTTGAGGCTGGTTTAATCATGCTTCATGTAGGGAAGTAATTGAATTTACAACACCAGCGTGTTAAATTTTTAGCGTTCTATTTAAGCTTAAAGGTTCCGCCGAAAACATCGGGTAGCATCTTTTAGGAAATTAAAGAATGTGTGAAATATCAATTGAATATCAGAAATGAAGGCTTTCTAATGTACAAACGAGAATCATCACTAAATTTTTTGTCTAAACTATTAGTCTCGGTAGCGTTTGCAGTCACCCTTGGAGGGGGCAGCGCCGTGGTGGCCCAGGAGCAGTCTGTGTCCCCTACGAAAGCACGTGCCGATCTTGATGTCTATTTCCCGAATACCGAGGATCTCTCACCCGACGAGATGCGCGTGATCGCTTGTGGCACCGGCATGCCGACCACTCGCGCTGCACAGGCCGCGGCCTGTTTTCTCGTCGAACTCGGAAATGGTGACAAATTTCTCTTCGATATCGGCAGCGGATCAGCTGAACGCATTTCGTCTTTACAAATCCCATACGACTACCTCGACAAGGTGTTCATCGGACATCTGCATGCCGATCATTTCGGTGGTTTGGCGGAGTTGTTCATTGGTGGTGCTCTTATGGGGCGTCAAAAGCCCCTGCGTATCTGGGGACCAAATGGACCGTCGGAGGAGTTGGGCACCGCTTACGCAGTAGAATCTATGGAACGGATGTACACTTGGGATCTTGCTGGACGGGTTGGTATTGTAGACTTTCGTGGCTACCAACTTGAAGTCACCGAATTCGACTACCGCGCTGAAAACGCAGTGATCTATGAAGAAAATGGCGTAACGATCCGGTCTTGGCCTGCGATCCATGCGCTCGACGGGCCGGTGAGTTTCAGTCTGGAATGGAATGGCCTGAAATTTGTCTTCGGCTCTGACACATATCCCAACAAATGGTTCAACGAATACGCCAAAGACGCTGACATCGCTATTCACGAGTGTTTTGTCGCTGTACCCGACTTGGTTGCAAAGATGGGTTTCACACCCGAACAGGCCCTATTGGTCGGAACCCAAGTTCACACTGCACCTGAGGCGTTTGGTAAAGTGATGTCAGAAGTCCAGCCGCGCATAGCAGTAGCTTATCACTTCTTCAAAGATTTCGACACCACGGCCCAAGTCAATGACCGGATCAGAACCACTTATGATGGGCCGCTGAGTCTGGCCGAGGATTTCATGGTCTGGAATATCACCAAAGACGACATCCGAGTGCGCATGGCCGTCGTCGAAGAGGCTACATGGGCGCCGCCTTTGACCAGTAAGCCTGAGGCACCGGGCGGGGATACCGATAGGAAAAAGTACAGCGAAAAATCTGGCGTGCCGATGGACGACTTGCTCTACTCGGATTTCATCATTGGTGGCCGCTGGGATGGAGTCGATGATGCTCTGCGCGGCGTTTACAAGGAAGCCGAAGAGGCGCTCGGTCGGAAGTTTAAATATCCGGGAGACTGAGATCCTCGACGTCCATTTGCGGGTTTGACGTAAACCAACAGGGAATACCGGAATGCTAATTGTACTTGGACTATATGCGCTACTTATCTGGTTGATATTCTTCAAGCTGAAGCTTCTCCCATGGAGCCGCGTGACAAAGATCCTTGTCAGTCTGGTCGGGCTTATCATTGTATTGATTGTTATTGGCGCACTTAACACAAAGACCCCGTCAGGACGGGTGACGGTGATTGCAAAGGTGATTGAAATCGCACCGGTCGTCGGCGGCACGGTCACGTCCATACCGGTTACTTTAAATACCACGGTCACTGCCGGCACCGTACTTTTGGAAATTGACAAAACGCTGTATAAGGCCAGCCTCGACGAAGCGAAGGCGAGCTTGAAACTTGCCGAAATCACCTATGATCGCAAGCAAACAGTATTCAAGAAAAATAAGGGAGCCGTCTCAAAACAATCCGTCGACGAGTCCAAGGCTGAATTTGAAATTGCCAAAGCGCGTCTGGATCGCGCTCAATATGAATATGATAATACCGTCCTCATGGCACCATCCGACGGCATTGTTACGGCCGTTGGATTGTCCGTTGGCGATCAAGCGCAGCCAATGAATCCGATCATGCCTTTCATTCGCACTGACAGTTTGTTCCTTTCCGGAGTTTTTGAACAGAATGGGCTTAACGGCATGCCGCCCGGAACGCCTGTCAAAATCATATTCGACCGTAAACCCGGACAGATTTATACCAGTGAAGTTGTTCTGATTTCGCCGGGGACGTCGTCTGGTCAGATTTCCGTCGGGGCAAATCTTCTCAGTGCGCTCGATATAGGAAGCACGTCGGAAGCATTGGTTGTTCTCGCCTGGCCGGAGGGGTTAGAAAAAGATGTCGCGACGGCGGGAACCGTCGGCTCGGCCACAGCGATTGGCCCGGACGCCGGCGCGATGGGTATCCTTGCGACTGTCTTGCTTTATTTCAAGATGATCGGCACATATTTGTGAATGATTTGACGGCTAGACCAAGGTGGTTGCATTCCTTGCTTTTGGCCTTCACTTTGGTGATGTTACCTCAGGCGTTGTTGGCTGATTTAATTCCAATTAATGGCGCTGCTGTGGCTCCGAATATCGCAGAAATTCAAATAACCGATGATGGCGTTCGGATCAATCTCGAAATCTTTGTTCGTGATATTCCCGTTTTTGACGCATTGGTTCCGGAAGATTGGTATAAGCGAAACACATCGACGCTGCCGCCACTAGCTGATCGATTGAAGGAATTTGCCCAAACTGGTCTCAGCATCCGAAGACCTGACGGTACTCCGTTACCAGTAATTGCGAAGTTGGTCGAGGCAAGGACAAGAGTAGATCGCGCCTCGCCACTCGCAGGAAAACGCGACCCGGTAACAGGGCAAGTCGTTCCGGCCCCTCCAAATGACAAACGCGTGCTTTACGCAGAGTTGTTTTATTCTTTTGGGGATGTCCCGCCCGAGCAAATCACGATATCACCACCGCTGGATGAAGAAGGGAGATTGCGGGCGTCAATCGGCATGATCGTCTTTGATCGTGACGTTCCGGTGATTGATTTCCGCTTTTTATCGGGGCAGGAAACGCTGAACATCGATTGGCTTGATCCTTGGTATAGTCGCTTTGAAAACTCTACTATGTTGCGTCATTATCGCTTTCCCATAATGACGTTCCTGTACGCGACGCCCTACGAAATCCGTCACGAATCTCTGATCCGGGTGCGCGATGCGGCCGAATTAGCAGGCGTATCGGTTGCCAATCGAACCCTGACCCGGGCGGAGCGCAAGGACATCAAAACTCGCCTGCCGTCGATTTTGAATAATCGCTCGCCAATAACGATTGATGGCGAAAAGGTCGTCCCGGAGTTCGACCGCCTTAGCTATATGCGCATCGGACCGAGAGGCTTAAATTTTCTCGGAGATGTCGACGAAATCCTGACAGACGCTGACTATGTTGGTCTGATTTATTCCCAACCCACAGACGGATACGCGAAGAAAGCAACTGTAGAATGGACAGTGTTTCCCGACCCCGTTACCAAGGTTCCGGGTAATGCCATTGATTCAGCTGGCCCGTTCTTGGCGGACCTTACGCCGGACGAACCCGTTCTGACCTGGGTCAACTACTTTAAAGCCTATGAGCCGCCGGTTATTGCGCCCGTCGACTTTGGTAAAGAACGCACGGTTGACCTACCTGTCCTCACGATCTTTCTGATCGCCCTCACCTTTGGCGGGGCGGTTTTTCTGGGCCGAAAGCGAACCGTTCCCGTGGCCCGCAGGATCGGTATTGTGAGTATTCTGGTTGTGATCACAGGTGTATCAACGCAATTTGGCTGGATTACAGTCGTTAACCCAGTCGCAGGCGTGCCCGATAACCCAGCGGCCACGCGTATCACCGGCCATTTGATCGAAAATTTTCACAAGGCGTTGCAGGAAAAGATGCCCGAACGGCTGGATAATGCTTTGGGTATCAGCATCTCAGAAGATTCATTTGAAGACGTGAAACAAGAACTCACTCGCGCCCTGCTTATTGAGATGCAAGGTGGAGGCGTTGGGACGATCAATGGCATTCGAGACCTTGTTGTCACGAATACGACACCCGCATCCGGCGGAGCCGGGTTTCTAGCAACGGTAAGCTGGAGCGTTACGGCATCTGGAAATCACTGGGGTCATCCACATCTGAAGAACATCCGCTTCAGCGCATTGATGGACATGTCCCCGATTGACGGTGCGTGGAAACTGACAGGCATGACCGTAACAAGTGCCCAGCCGGAGACTTGAAAAAATGCTGTTGAAGTTCGCTGGTTTTGGCCGCCGGCCCCTCAAGTTGTCGGCCGTCATTTCTGCGGCAATGCTCTGCTTCGTGCTGCTGACATCCGGCCAGACAGCAGCGCATTTTTTGTTGAACCTGAACACCCGCATTATTCATGTCGAACATCTGAGCGACGGTTTGCGGGTTTATCTGCGCCTGCCGATGCCTTACCTTGTTGCCAATCTGGTTGGCCCGGAACAGGCAGACGGCCTGCCGGATGCCGCGCCTTATACGACCAACGCCCGTGAAAACGGTAATATTGTTTACTACCTTGATGTCGAGGCGTTGCGCGCTGACCCTGACGGGCTTGGTGAAATGGTGGCAAACGGCCACCAGTTTGTTACCAACGGCGTGGCTTTGAAGGCACGTGTGGAAACTGTCAGAGTGTACCCCGGTTCCAGACAACCACCGTTTGCAACATTGGAAGAAGCTCGTGCCTCGTTTCAGGGCGCGCTTTACCCACCGGACTTTCCGGTAACTTACGTGGGCGACACGGTCGTCGACGCGGTTCTTCTGTTCACCGACCAGGGCCCCGCGACATCCTACAAGGTGTCAAGTTCGCTCAATCCTGGCCTGCCTGGACAGGAAAAAACAGCAAATCTGATTCTTGATTATTACCCTGGCAGCGTCGAGGTTTTTCGAGCGCGCGGTCTACTGGACAACCCAGTTGCAATCTCAAGGTCGCCATGGGCTGCTGCCATTACGTTCATCAAAGAAGGCATGCTCCACATTCTGGAAGGCCTTGATCACGTCTTGTTTGTCATCTGCTTGGCGTTGGGTGCCGCAAGTTTCAGAAGCCTGTTTGCACGTACGACCGGATTTACTATCGGTCACAGTGTGACACTGAGCCTTGGCTTTTTCGGGCTAGTACCTTCGGGGGCATGGTTCATTCCTACGATTGAGTTAGGCATTGCCCTTTCCATCATTTTTGCAGCACTAGCAGCTGTGAGGCAAACAAAGGAGCGTCAGCCACCTGAACGAACAATGTTTGTTGTTACGGCCGGAATTGGCACTCTTCACGGGTTGGGGTTTTCCTTCGTTTTGCACAAGATATTGCAAGTCGATTCTCCCAACATTTGGCAAAGCCTGTTATCCTTCAATATCGGCGTAGAAGTTGGTCAGGTTTTAATTATCCTTGCCTGCTGGCCTTTGTTTCGACTGCTATCACGGCTGGGCGAAGGGGGGTGGCTGGTGGCACGTTGGGGGATCGCTGCGCCTTGCATTGCAATTGCCGCGTTCTGGACGGCACAACGCGCGATGCTGGTCATACAAAGCCTCTGATCAGGCATTTCACAGGCCGGAATTGGCATATAGCAGAAATAGGAGTTGTGCAGTTATAGTATGTTTTGAAGTCTGCTTTAGAGAAGGTAGTTGACTTGACGGTTTAACCGGAATTCGTAGGTTAAACTTGACCGCTTTGGCTGGAGATCAAACACAGCTGCCCGAACTGCCTTTTGGTTTCTTGAAAAGAAAAACTTATTCCAATCGCTGTACAAATCATCTTGAATCAAAAGTATAGAATTAATCAGAACACAGTTAATCCATGACACTTGCAATACCGCAAGACTGTCGCTTAATATCTTGAAATGAGCGAGCCGGGTCCTCCCTTATATCAGGTCGTTGATTGGCACATTTTATATGATGACGGACGGCCCATGAATATGTAATCAACGTGAAAGACGTAGGTATGAGTTTCTGCGAGAGATTACGAGTTTGGCCGAATTCCTTTCATGGCTTGGCTATCATCTGTTGTTTCTTGGAAATTTTGATTTTGAGTGCCCCGATCGCTGCGGAACCGGCCACTGATGATGGCGATGAACAAGAATATGTATGTGATGAGGATGAATGTGAAGCAGAGCCTTTAAGCCAAGAGGACGATGCGGAAGCCTCACCGTATAAAAGATTTCTCGATTCCAGACCCGATTTTATTGCAAAGCCATTTAGTGTTTTGGAACATCTGCTGGTCGATCAATATAGGACAGAGGTATTTGGCCGGACCTTGACGGCAGGTATTTCCGGCCGAATAACCCGGGCCTTCCTGTATGGTAATAATCAGCAAGATGAGCAACTATTTTTCGTCGATAACAACAATTCAGCGACACAGATTGTCGGTACGGCTGCCATAGACCTGAGTGACAATTGGCGCACTGGAGGACGGTTCAAATTACCAATCATTGTTAGAAGTTCGATTGAAGTAGATTTTGGCGAAGATAATTTAGATTTTTCGTTTGGTGATTTTGGCGAAGAAGAGTTGAGTGGATATCTAAGCCATAAAAAGTACGGAAAATTTTCCTTCGGTTACGGTGCAACAGCTTCCGATGGGACGTCTGAATCTGATTTGAGTGGTATGACCGTGATTAGCCGAAGTCGCGTTCGTGACCTTGCCGGCGGTCTTTCTTTCGCGGGTGGCGGACCCCAGGTAAAACAAGTTTTTGACAATTTTGATGGATTGGGCGATGCCACTCGCTTTCGTTATGATAGCCCGCGATTTTCGAATGTCTCACTTTCCACTTCGCTGACTGCAGATGGTGATATTGACATTGCCGCGCGTTGGGAAAAACGGTTTGATACTCAGCGACTGGCCATGGCAGCGTCATTCGTGGAACAGGATGATGGTGTGGAGCAGGTAAGCATTTCCGCCAGCGCTTTATGGGAGAGTGGTTTCAACATAACCGGGGTCATTTCAGGACAGAATCTTGATAATCGTGACCCGCTTCTCCTCTATGGAAAAGTCGGTTGGTTGGT
>Ga0315336_1000382_pt1 | contig 132802 bp, 126 predicted proteins | sample ASW5metaG_FD_204512 | JGI IMG/M metagenome (GOLD analysis project Ga0315336, IMG submission 204512) | Ammonia-oxidizing marine archaeal communities from Monterey Bay, California, United States - ASW #5 | ecosystem: Environmental > Aquatic > Marine > Intertidal zone | place: USA: California... | reverse complement strand
GCCAACTCGACGCACCCGGACGCCGAGAAGAACGGGGCCGGGAGTGTGATGGCGAGAGTTCCGAGATTCACCTGGGTACCTCGAGCAAGCCGCGAGCTTATCACTCCCGCGAGTTTAGAAACGGGGGGGCGAGGGCGGCGCGGAGACGGGTGGCCCACGGGCCCGGCTTGCCGGCGCCGATGGGCTGTTCGTCGAGCCGGACCACGGGCACCGGACCGCGGACCGAGTTGACGACCAGGAGTTCGGGTTGGTGCGGGAGTTCGGAGCGGGTGACGTCCGCCTCGTGGAGCTCGGGGAAATGCTCGCGCAGCGCTTCGAGGCCGACGCCCGCCACGCCTCCTCGAGACGGAGGGGGCGTGCACAGCCCGCCGCGAGAGTCGACGAACAGGGGCGAACTCCGTGCGCCTTCGACGAGGTATCCCGCCGCATCGAACAGCAGACACTCGTCCGCTCCGAGCGCCGCGCCGTGATCACGCGCGGTGACGAAGAGAAGGTGGCTAGTCACTTTGGCGCCGCCCCACGGTGCTAGCCCGGGGTGGCAGAACGGCGCACTGACGGCTTGCCAGCGATCCGGCTCGGGGCCGAGGGCCCGAGCGGTGCCGGTGAGGCAGAGCCGCCCGCGGGTGCTGCGGCTGGCTTCGAAACGCACGATCCCAGGCTCTGGGCCGAAGCATGCGGCTCCGAGCTCGGCCATGGCGAGCGCGACTCGCGCTTCGTCGAGATCGCCGAGGCCGAGGGTGCGGGCGTCGCGGGCTAGCCGAAGGGCGGAGCGCTCCGCATGCCAGACCGAAGCGCCGAGCCAGCGCGCGGTCGTGTAGCACCCGACGCCGCTGGTGTGCGCCGAGTCTCCGAGCGTCAGGGCGGCGGCGTCGGCCGGGATGACCCGGCCGTCGATCCAGCCGGGCAGGGTCACCCGAGTCTCGCGCTAGCGGTCTTCGAGCTCGGTGTAGTCGCGCACGTTCTCGCCGATGTACACCTGGCGCGGACGCCCGATGCGGTGGCGGTCGTTGTGCATCTCGAGCCACTGCGCGATCCAGCCCGGCAGCCGGCCGAGCGCGAACATCGCGGTGAACATGTTGTCCGGCGTGCCGATCGCCGTGTAGATCACACCCGAGTAGAAGTCGACGTTCGGGTACAGCTTGCGCTCGACGAAGTAGTCGTCCTTGAGTGCCAACTCTTCGAGATCGACGGCGATCTCCAGCAGCTTGCTCTTCACTCCGAGGCGACCGAGGACGTCGTAGCAGGCCTTCTTGATGATCTTCGCGCGCGGATCGAAGTTCTTGTAGACGCGGTGTCCGAAGCCGACGAGTCGTGAGCTGTCGTCGCCGCGGTCCTTTGCGCGCGTCACGAACTCTTGAGCTGAGATTCCCTCTTCGTCGATCGCCTGAAGCATTTCGATCACGTCCTGGTTGGCGCCGCCGTGGCGCGGGCCCCAGAGTGCATTGATGCCCGCGGAGACCGACGCGAACAAGTTGGCCATCGAAGATCCCACGAGGCGGACCGTGCTCGTTGAACAGTTCTGCTCGTGGTCCGCATGAAGGATCAACAGCAAGTCGATGGCCTTCTCGATGACCGGGTCGACGACGAATTCCTCGCACGGAGTCGCGAACAGCAAATGCAACAGATTGCCGATGTATGACAACCGGTTGTCCGGGTACATGAACGGCTGACCGATCGAATGCTTGAACGCGTAGGACGCGAGCGTCGGCAGCTTCGCAATCAGGCGGTGGACGGAGACTTCGACGTGGCGCGGGTCGCGCGGGTCGAGTGAGTCGGGATAGAACGGGGCGAGGGCTGCGACGGCCGCCGAGCACGCTGCCATCGGGTGGGCGTCTTTCGGGAGCGCGCTGAAGAAGCTCTTGAAGTCTTCGTGCAGCATCGTGTGATACCGGATCGACTCGGTGAAGCTGGCGAACTCCTCAGTCGTCGGGAGCTTTCCGACCATCAGCAGGTACGCGACCTCGAGGAAGCTGCTCCTCTCCGCGAGCTGCTCGATCGGGTAACCGCGGTAGCGGAGGATTCCTTTCTCTCCGTCGATGAACGTGATCGCGCTCGTGCACGAACCGGTGTTGCCGTAGCCCGGGTCGAGGGTGGTGAGCCCGGTCTTGGAGCGGAGCTCGGAGATGTCGACTGCACGTTCGCCCTCGCTCCCCTCGATGATGGGCAGCTCGATGATCTGATCTCCGACGCGTAGCTCCGCCGTTTCGGGCATTGAGGGGTCCCTCCCGTGGGTGGTCATGCGAGGTGTCGTGCCGCCCACCGTGCGTGCGTCCCAGCGGCTGGAGCGCGGAATGAAGTCGACGCGGCGCGGCGTAGCGAGAAGTTGCAGGGTAGCGAACGGCCGCCGGGGCGGACAGCGCGGATACGGCCTATCGGTCGTCTTGTTGACGCGCTGCGGCATCATTCGCGTCGGGCGTCGGCGTCAGGATCAACACCTCACGTCGACCGTGCCGGGCTCGGCCCACGACCTCCATCGGTTGGACCGCATCGACGCGATCGCGCTTGCGCGCCTTCACGACGACGGTGCGTCCCCCGTCCGCAAAGAAGTCGGCGATGCTTTCCGGAGAACGCAGTTCGGCGACTTTTCGCCCGCCGTAGTGGACGAGCCCGCCGATCATCGCGCGATCGCTCACCAGTCCGACGCGTTCACCCGCGGGTGTTGCCGCCGCGGCCGCTTCGGCGATCGGTCGCGGGGAGCGACTCGGGTCGAGCGCGGGATAGAGCAGCTGGAAGATCGCGAACTCGAATGCCCAGACCGTTACCGCGACGGCCCCGATGCGTCGGAAAGCTCCGGTCCGGAGCCGCGAAGTCACGACCCAGGCCGTGACGCCGGTCGCGACGATCGCGAGGGCGGCAGCGCCAAAGCCGATGAGCCACGGGACGTCGAGGGAGCGGAGCACCTCCGCGATCCTCGGATCCCCGCGCCCGAGTGTCGGCCCGAGGATCGAGGCGGCCCCGACGAGCGCAAGAGCCGTAGCGAGGAGGGCGAAGGCCACGGCGAGGACGCGAGGGATCGAGGTGCGGCCCGCGAGCACCTTGCCGAGCGCTGCCGCGCAGAGCAGGGCGACCGCCGGGAACGCGGGCAGGAGGTAGAGACCGCGCTTTCCCGCGGAGAACGAGAAGAAGACGAAGCTCATGCCGACCCACGCGAGCAGGAAGCGCCATGCACGTCGCTCGCCGTCGCCGGGTTCCCGGTGGGTCGAGTCCGCTGAGAAGACGCGTCGTCCGGCCCACCAGATCGCGGGCCAGAGAAGCGTCCAGGGCAGGAAGTCGACCGGAAACTGGTAGAGGAAATACCAGGGGGGCCGGACGTGAGACGTGCCGGCGAAGAATCGCCCGATGACGTTCGCCCCCACGGCCTCTTCGGCGAACCCGGCCGGGGCAATCGCGATCGCACCGAACACCCAGAGCAGGCCAGGCCCGAGCGAGAGGGGGAGCGCCCAGAAGGGCAAGACCCGCAGCAGCTGCCGGGTTCGTCCCTCCCAAGCGAGATAGCCGAGCATCACGAGGAGGGGGATCAGGAGCCCGACCGGTCCCTTTGTGAGAACCGCCAACCCGAGCAGTGCGTGGAGCGCGGCGATCTGGGGCGCGCGCTTGCCCAGGTCTCGGTCGACCCGCCAGAACAGAATCAGTGCGCCCAGCTCGAAGAGCGTGAGCAGCATGTCGAGCTGGATCCGTCTCCCGACGTGGGCGAACTCGAACACCGTGAGAAGGAGCAGTGCTCCGAGGAGCCCGACACGGCCTCCGAAAAGGCGAGACCCAAGCAAGAGGGTGAGCGCGACGACGCCGATGCCGGCCAGGGCGGAGGGCAGCCGGGCAGCAATCTCACCGACATGGCCGGTGGGCACGCCGCCGAGCGCCGCGAGCCAGAAGTAGAGCGGCGGCTTCTGGGTGTAGGGCTCGCCATTGAGCCGGAGCAGGACGAGGTCGCTCGGTCCGTTCTCGAGGGCGCGCACGCCCTCGGAGACGTGCAGGTAGCGCGGTTCGTCGGGCGCCCAGGCGTCGGTCCGGCCGAGTCCCGTCAGCAGCATCACCGCCGCCGCGATCAGAAGGGCGGCCTGAAGCCGTCCGCTCGCATGTCCGTCCAAAGAGCGGGCCTCCGCTACTGCTGCCCGGCGGGGAACGGTACCCTTCTGCGCGCGGAGGTGCCCACCATGTCCGATGGATCACTCGATGCCACGGCGGAGTTTCTCGGTCGGCTGCGTGCCGACTCCATTTCGATTGCCGATCTCGGTGCGTTTCTCGATGGCCTCAGCCACGAAGAACGGCTCGCGGTGACCCGCGCGACCAAACGGAGCGACCAGCGACGGCTCTACACGGCCGCGGACGGGTATCGGGCCGTGGGGTTGCTCGACGTCGTCGGGGTGGACGTGGCTCCGCTCACGACGGTGCGTCATTTCGGGAAGAACACGCTGCCGGCGTTCACCCAGTTCGAAAAGCGCTTCTGTCGCCCGCAGGATGCCGATCCGGCGGAGCCGAAAGCGCTCTGGGGCTACAACTTCCAGACGATGCAGCCGTTCACCGGGCCCGGCTATTTCGTGGCGCGCGAAGACCCCGATCGCCGCGAGGTCCTCGTCGACTATCACCACGTGCCGCCGTCGGCGCCGCCCGGCTGGCCGAACGTGCAGGCGAACGATCGCGGCCGGGGCCGTCTCGTCTACGGGTTCATGGTCGATACGCTGCGCCGCGTTTCGGAGCACGTGACGATCGGCTCGGCTGCCCGCAAGGGAAAGGATCTCGGCTCGTGGTTCACTCTCGTGCGGGAGGCGTGATGGGCGAGGTGCCCGCACCCTATCTCTCGGTCGTCGTTCCGTTCTACAACGAGGAAGGCAACGTCGAGCCGCTCCACCATGAAGTGGATGCGGCGCTCTCGAACGTCGAGGGCGGCGTCGAATTCGTGTACGTCGACGACGGGTCGGCGGACGGTACGCTCGGCAAGCTCGTCGAACTCGGCAAGCGGGACGACCGCGTTCGTGTGGTCTCGCTCCGCAGCAACTCCGGACAGAGTGCTGCGCTAGAGGCAGGGTTCGCGGCCGTTCGCGGAGAAGTGACAGCGACTCTCGACGGAGACCTTCAGAACGATCCGAACGACATTCCGCGCCTGCTGACCGCGCTCGACGAGGCCGATGTCGTCAATGGGATTCGCGTCGATCGCCAGGACACCTGGGTGCGGAAGATTTCGTCGAAGATCGGCAATGGGTTCCGCAACTGGGTGACGCGCGAGTCGGTGACGGACGTCGGCTGCTCGATGCGGGTGATGCGGTCTCGCTATGTGAAGCGGGTGAAGCTCTTCAAGGGCATGCACCGGTTCCTGCCCACGCTGATGCGGATGGAAGGCGCGCGCATTACCGAGAGGCCGGTTGCGCACCGCTCTCGTCGACACGGCGAGTCCAAGTACGGCATCGGGAACCGCGCCTTTGTCGGGTTCATGGATGTGCTCGCGGTGCGCTGGATGCAGAGCCGAGCGGTGCGCTGGGAAGTTCGCGACAGAGACTAGTCCGCCCGCGGGTCAGGGGATTGCGCGAATGGAGTTCGCGATCGCCTCTGCGAGACTCGAGAGCAGGCTCAGTTCGACTCTGGCGAGCTCGTCGTACGCGTCGCTTTGCAGAGGCGCGCGTTCGACGAAGCGGAAACGAGCGACTTCGCGTGCGCCGCTGGGGTCGGCGATTCGCCACGCCGCCACGAGGATCGCGTCTCCCGAGGCGGTGGCGTGGAACTGGTCGATGCCGAGGTCGATCGCGTGTGTCCATTGCGGCGAAAGGCTGGGGTTCGAATCCACGTCGGTGTCGAGGAGCACCGAGAGTTCGGAGCGGAGAAAGCGCCGGACACCCTGGTCGAGCGGCTCGGCCCACTCGTGGTAGCGGGCGCTGTGGACCGTCCCCGGACTCGTCTCGACCACGAGCCCCGGGTTCTGCAGGTACGGCGCGGCGCTGACACGCCGTATGCCGATCGTTGCGGGGGATGAGACCGCTCGGCTGCCCGGGGGCTCGTCGCCGCGCATCAAGTAGAGGCTCCGCGGGATGGGCGAGGTGCTGCACGCGAACAAGGCCGCCACCGCGACGATCGACAAAAGGGCTCTCATGGGGCTCCCGCGGCGGGCCCGGGGTCGAGCTCCGGGGTTCTGGAGAAGATCAGCGAACTCGGCTGGGACTCGAGCGAAGCGGCGAGCTCCGAGACCTTTCGCAACGTTCGGTCGAGTTCGGCGAGGGTCAGCTCGATCTGGTCGGGGAGCGATTGGATCCCGTCGCTTCGAAGGACCGTATGAAGGGAGGCCACTGTCGCGTTGAGCTCCTGGAGCGTGGCGTCCGCCGACCCCACGACGTCCTCGACCGGGAGTGCGTTGAGCTTGTCGAGCAGCGCGCTGGCCTGGTGTTGCAGTCCTTCGAGCCCGCTTCCGGTCGTGGGGATGGTCGGGCGCCCTGCGAATTCCTGGACCTCCGCGGGCGGGACATCCGGATAGCTATCGAGAGCGACGTACAAACTGCCCGTCAACAGGTTCCCGGTGGCGAGACTCGCGCGCAGGCCTTGGGACACTCCGCTCTCGATCGCTCGCAATAGCCTTTCGCGACCGGCGGTGTCGTCCCCGAACGCGAGTCTCCCGGGCTCGAGCCGAATGAGAACCGGGATGGATGCGCCGGTGCCGCTGTCGCTCTCCACGAACTCTTCGAGGAGCACGCGGTCGACCGTGCCGGCGCGCAAGCCGCGGTACTCCACGGGGGCACCTGGTTTCAGGCCTCGCACGGAACGCGAGAACTCGAGGACGTACTCGATCGACTCGCGGTACGCGGTCTCGTGGATCTCCGGCTCGTTTTCATAGAGCGCGAACTCGGCGTCGTCGGCGGCGGGCTCGCCCGGGTTGGCCTCGTCGATGACGCCGAACGTGACGCCTCCCACCAGAAGCGATTGGAGCGAACCGGTCGACAGCTCGACGCCTTCCGCGGTCGCGCTGAAGTTCACGCCACTGGCGTTCCAGAAGCGCGTGCCGGTCGTCACCAGTGTGTCGTAGGGCTCGTCGATGAAGGCGTCGTAGCGCGCCTCTCTCGTCTCGACGTCGAAGATGGCGGTCTCGACCCGTCCGACGCGGAAGCCGCGGTAGAGGATGGGGTCGCCGGCCCCCAGCGAGCCGGCCTGAGCCGAGACGAGGGTGAGCCGAAGCCCCGGCGCTCCGACCGGGGTCACGGGAAGGTCGTCGCGTCCTTCGAAGTCCCGCTTCCCGTGTTCGCCGGAGCCCGGAGCGAGTTCGATGTATCCGCCGGACACGATCGTTCCGAGGCCCGAGATCCCGCCGGCCCCGATCCGGGGGCGCACGACCCAGAACTCGGAGTCGTTGCGGAGCAGCTTCTCGGCGAACTTCTCCATGTCGGCGACCACCACGACTTTCTCGAGGTCGTCCGTCAGGCCGACGGTGGTTACCAACCCCACGACGACGCTGCGGGCTTTGATCTTGGTCTTGCCCGCCTCGATGCCTTCGGCGGTGCCGAAGTGGATCGTGATCTCCGGTCCCTGGCTCTGCAGGGTGAACCACACCATCCACGCGCCGAGGAGCAGCGCGACGATCGGGAGGATCCAAATCGTCGAGATCCGTCGCCGCTGTCTGACGTCGGCCTGGTCGTCACTCATCCTCATCCCCGAGTTGGTCCCAGATGAGCCGCGGATCGAAGGATTCCGCCGCCAACATGGTGACCACCACCACACCACCGAACGCGATCGAAGCCAGCCCCGGTGTGATGGTCATGATGCCACCGAGATGGATCAATGCCACCAGGACCGTCACGACGAAGACGTCGACCATCGACCAGCGACCGATGAACTCGGTGATCCGGTAGAGGACGGTGCGCTGGTGGTGCGAGGTGGTGTGGCGTCGCGCGACGCTCCAGCAGAGCCAATACAGCGTCAGGAGCTTGCCGATCGGCACGAGGACGCTGGCGACGAAGATGATCGCCGCGATCGGGTACGAGCCCATGTCGATCAGCAGGATGACACCGCCGAGGATCGTGCTCTCGATGTCGCTGCCGAGCTGCGACGTCGTCATGATCGGGAGCACGTTGGCGGGGATGTAGAGCAGGCTCGAGGTCAGGAGCAGCGCGACGGTTCGCTGGAGGCTGTCGGGGATGCGCAGATGAAGCCCGCTGCCGCAGCGGGGACACGACTCGAGCGACACGGGTGCCAGCTCGTAGCAGACGTGGCAGCAGGCGAGCCCCTGCGCGGCGGCCGATTCGCTCGGGAACGGCCTCATGGCTTCAGACGCTCGATCTCGCGCCAGAGGGTCAGCCGGTCGAGGCTGGCAAGCGTCGCGGTGAAGCACACCACGAAGCTCGCGTACGACCAGAACGCGAGGCCGACTTCCACATGCGCGAGGTGCACGATCTTCACGAGACTGACGATCACGCCGATGATGAAGACTTCCGCCATGCTCCAGGGCCCGAGCAGAAAGAGGAGCCTGCCGCCGGAGACCAGCCAGGGTGCGGGGTGTCGTCGCAGGATCGGGACGCAGAGGGCGACGACGGTGAGCAGGATCAGGCCCGGAACGAAGACGATCACTCCGAGCACCAATACGGCCAGCACCGCATAGCCCTCTTCATGAAGTTCGACGGCCGTGCGGGGAAGAGTCATCACTTTCTCGAGACCCTGCGCCTCGAGCGCCATGAACGGGAACGAGTTCGCGAGGGCGAGCAGGACGAGCGCCGAAATCGCGAGGGCCAGAGAACGGGAGATGCCGTCTTTGCGGCACGCCGAGATCACATGTCCGCAGCGGGGGCACGTGGCATTTTCGCCGGGCTGTAGCGAGGGGAGGCTCAGAACAAGATCGCACTCGATGCAAGCGGCCCGGTCGGTCTCGGTCGCCATCGATCAGCCGCCTGCGCGCTTCACTCGAAATCCGCGCGATTCGAGCTCGGCCACCAGTGTGTCGCAGTGGTCGCCCTGGATCTCGATCACGCCATCCTTGAAGGCGCCGCCGCTGCCACACGTGCGCTTCAGCTCGGTAGCGAGTTCCTTCAGCTGCGCGCCGGGCAGCGGTACCCCGGTGACGGTCGTGACGGTCTTGCCGCGGCGGCCCTTGACCTCGCGACGAACGCGCACGGTGCCGTCTCCAGCCGGCGCGTCGCGCGGTGCGGAGCGCGGGTTCTTGGGCTCGGCGCGTCCGCTCGCAGACGAGTAGACGAGGCGGTCGCCGCCCCCCGGCCGCCGGCTCACGAGCGGAGCCTCTGGCGAATCTTCGGTGTGAATTTTGTCGGCTGCTGCATCGGGTCCAATTCTAGCCGCGGCGGAGCAGTCGGTGGTGCTCGACCATCAGACAGCGATCCTCGACCACGAGGATGCCTGCCTGGCGCAGCCGTTCGGCGCTCTCGGCGTGGGTGATTCCGAGCTGCATCCAGACCGCGTACGGATGCGGAGAGAGTGAGAGGATCTCGTCGGTGTGTCCCGGCAGGTGGGCCGGTGCGCGGAACAGATTCACCAGATCGCAGGCGGTCTCCAAAGCCGGAAGCGCGGCCACGCAGGGCTCCCCGAGCAGTTTCTGGGCTTTCGGGGATACGGGGAGGATCCGGTAGCCGGCGGCCTGCATGTAGGCGGGGACTTCGTGGGCGTCGGCGGCCCTGTCGGCCTTGATGCCGACGACGGCGATCGTCTGGACCTTCGTCAGGAGGCGTGTCAGCGCGTCGTCGGTCCAGTCGTCACTCATTTGCTCGCAGGGTACCGGGCCCCTAGGTTTCCTCGCCATGCCGCGCGCCACCCGTCTTGTGATCGCGTTTTTCGTTGCATGCGCGGTGTGTGGCACCGCGCAGGCCGAGTCGTACGACGATCCGGCCGCGCGCACCCGACTGACGGAGTTCGAGAACGGGCTCCGGGTGCTCACGCTGGTCGACCGAACTTCTCCGATTGTTTCGTTCCAGAGCTGGGTCGACGTCGGGTCGGGAGACGAGGGGCGCTTCACCGGGCTCGCCCATCTCTTCGAGCACATGATGTTTCGCGGGACCGAGAACGTTCCGGGAGACCTGCGCGACCAGCTGCTCCGCGAGCGCGGATCGCGGGGGAACGCCTTCACCTCGAACGATTTCACCGTCTATTTCGAGGACGTCAGCTCCGAGCATCTCCCGTTGGTCATCGAGCTCGAGGCCGATCGGCTGGCCAATTTGATCATCTCGCCCGAGGTGCTCGATACCGAGAGACAGGTCGTACTCGAGGAACGGCGGTTCCGTACCGAGGACAACCCGCAGGGCCGGCTCGTCGAGGCCTTGCTCGCACTCAGCTTCGTCGCGCACCCGTATCGACGGCCGACCGTGGGCTGGATGAGCGACGTCGAGCAGGTGCAGGTCGAGCAGTGCGTCGAGTTCTTCGACGAGTACTACGTTCCGGGGAACATCGTCGTCTCGATCGCAGGCGACTTCGACGAGGAGTCGACGCTCGCGCTCCTGCGCCGTCACCTTGGACAGTTGCCGGAAGCGCAGAAGCCGCCGCGCAACCCGACGCTCGAGCCGCCCCAACAGGGCGAGCGCCGCGCGCAAGCGCACGCGAGCGTGCGGGGTCCGCTGCTCGGTGCGGCCTGGCATGCGCCGGCATCGGGACACGCCGACGCGGAGCCGCTCGACGTGCTCAGCGCGATCCTCTCGGCCGGTATCTCGAGTCGCTTGCACCGTCGGCTCGTGTACGAGGAGCAAGAGGCTCTCTATGCGTACGGCGGGTACTGGGAACTCAAGCGCGCCGGTCTCTTCTACGCGGCGGCAGGAGTGCGGCCCGGGCATTCGATCGAGCGGGTCGAGGCGCTGATCTACGAAGAGATCGAGCGGCTCGCCGACGAGCCTCCCACGCAGGCAGAACTCGACCGGGCCAAGCGACAGCTCGAGGTGGCACTCGTGGCCGGACTCGGCACGAACCATGCGCTGGCCTCTCGGAACGCCGAGGAGCTGCTGACGTTCGGGCGCATTCGCAGCCTCGATGAACGCCTCGAGGCGTTCGCGGCCGTGACGGTGGAGGACGTCTCGCGCGTCGCGCGGAACTACCTCACGCCGGAGGGGCGCAGCGTCGTGCATGTCGTGTCGCCTCCGGAGGAGACGCTGTGAACGTTCTTCGCTGGCTTCCGGCGGCCCTACTCCTGGGAATTCTCGGTGGCTGCGCCCTCGGCGGCGCGCCGGCCTGGGAACAGGAGGTCCCGCCGATTCGAACGGGGCCGGTCGTCGACGAAACGCGTCTGCACCGCGGCGAGCTCTCGAATGGGCTCACTCTCCTCGTGTTCGAGGATGCGCGCCTGCCGCTGGTGACGGCGGGGCTCACCTTCCGCCGGGGTGCCGGGATCGAGTTGCGCGACGAAGCGGGCGTGGCGGGGTTCATGGCCGAGCTTCTGACGCGGGGCGCCGGGGATCGGACCGCCCTCGAGCTGGCGGAGGTCGTCGCTTCGCTCGGTGCGACGCTCGAGGCGGGAGCGGGCTGGGACACGACTTCGGTCCAGGTGGCCGGGCTGTCTCGCGACCTCGACAGTCTCTTCAATCTGTTGGGCGATGCGGTCTTGCGTCCGCGCTTCGATGCCTCCGAGGCGGAGAAAGTGCGCGGAGAGCTGCTGGCTGGCCTCGAGAAGGCGCGGGACGAACCTCGAGAGCTCGCGCGCCGCGCATTTGCCAAGACACTCTATCCCGATCATCGCTACGGACTCCCGCAGGCGGGGACTCCCGAGGTCGTCGCGGCGTTCGGACCGGCTGATGCGGCGGCGTTCCACCGCCGTGTGTTCACACCCGGCAACGCGATCTTGTTCGCCGCCGGGAGTGCGAGCTACGACGAGATCCGCGAGCGCGCCGAGGCGGTGTTTGGCGCGTGGCAGGCGGGCCCGATTCCCGACCCGGCGCCGGCGCCTCCCGAGGTGGCTCCCACTGCGAAGCGCATCGTGATCGTCGATCGGCCCGACCTCGGCCAGGCTCAGATCGTGATGGGTCACGAGGGCATAGGGCGAACCGATCCTGAGCGGCTGGCCGCTGGTTTGATGGTGCGGGTGCTCGGCTCGAGTGGATTCAGCTCCCGCCTGATGGGTCGGGTGCGCGCGCAAGAAGGTCTCACCTACTCGATCCACGCGTACCTCGCGATGCGCCGGCATCCCGGCCCGTTCGGAGTCTCGACCTTCACGCGGGTGCCCGAAGTGGGACGCGTCGTCGAGATCGTGCTCGAAGAGCTGGCCCGACTTCGGGACGAGCCGATGTCCGAGGCCGAGCTCGATGCCGTGCGCCGCCTTTCAGCCGGCGGATTCGTCCTCGGGCTCGAAACCTCCGCCGACGTGACGGGTGCGCTGGTCGATCTCGATGCGTATGGGCTGCCTCCCGATTCGCTCGACACGTTCCGCAGCCGCGTTTCGGAGATCGATCTCGACCAGGTTTCCGAGGCCGCGCGCCGGGTCCTCCACCCCGATCGCGCCGCGGTCGTGGTCGTCGGGCCGGCGGATGTCCTCCTGCCGCAACTGGAGCCGCATGGGCCGGTCGAGGTGATTCAGCCCTGACCGGGCGAGCGGATGCCCATTTCGCTGGGCGGAGGGGTGGTCCGACCGATCGGTCGGGCTAAAGTCTTGCTCCATCCCGACCGATCGGTCTGCGGATGGGGCAAATCACCATCGGTCCTCAGCCATACCGCGCGGCGGGGCTCTCCGAATACAAATGAACCCGAGTTCGCGAGACAAGATCCTCGACGTCGCAGAAGCGCTTTTTGCGCGTCGGGGCTACGCCGGAGTCGGCCTCCGCGAAGTCGCGACCGCCGCGGGGCTCGGCAAGTCTTCGCTGTTTCACCACTTCCCGAGCAAGGCCGAGTTGTATCTGGCGGTTCTTCGCCGCGTCTTCGAGCGGATCGACGAGTGCCTCCGTCCGGCGCTCGGTCATGAGGGTGGCCCGGCCGTGCGGCTCGATGCGGCTCTCGACACCTTGATCGACGCGCTCGCCGAGCATCCGACGACCGCGCGCTTGTTGCTGCGCGGATTGTTCGAAGAGGACGAGTTCGCCGAGGAAGCCGCGACCGCGCAAGCGGCTGTGGAAGCGGCCCTCGACTCGATTCTCGGCGCGTTTCATCAGCTGATCGAAGCGGGCGTCGCAGACGGTGTGTTCCGCTCCGCGGCTCCGGGGCAGGTGCTGCAGAGCCTGATCGGCGCCACGGTTTATCACTTCGCATCCGGCGAGTTCGGAGAGACGCTCACCGGCGCGCCGCTGTTCTCGGCCGAGGCAGTTCGCCTGCGGAAGCACGAAGTCAAACAGATGATTCATCGGGGTCTGGTCATTGCCGGCCCGCAACCGATTCAACCGAGTCCGGATTCCGGATCGCGCCCAGAGGGAGATGCCACGTGAGGAAGCTGCTCGAGGAGCATCGCAAGCTGTTCGGTGAGTTCGAGGTGATCGACATTGTCGACGAAGCCCAGATTCAGGAGCTTCGGGACAAGATCGATACCGCCGTACCGCTCTCGATCCACTGGACGTGGGAGTACGGCAGCGAGGTCCAGGAACTGCGCAAGCTCTACGAGAAGGGCAAGACGGGCCAGTGGGACGCCGAGGCCGATCTCGATTGGGACACTCCGGTGTCCAACGACGAGTGGGTGATGAACCCGCAGGCGTCCCTGCTGGCACAGGCGTGCGCTTTCTCCGGCAAGGACGAGGCGACTCAGAAGGCGGCTGCCTTCGACGAGCTGAACTACACGCTCTCGCAGCTTCTGCATGGGGAGCAAGCGGCTCTTCAGCTCTGCGGCCAGCTCACGAACGTGTGCCCGACGATGGACCAGAAGTGGTACGCGGCGAGCCAGACGATCGACGAGGCGCGCCACGTCGAGGCGCTCTCGAAGTTTCTCGCTCGAAAGATGGGGACGATCTACCCGGTCGGGGCGACGCTCAAGTATCTGCTCGACGAGCTTCTCGAAGCCGAAGGGTTCGAGAAGAAGTGCCTCGGCATGCAGACCCTTTTCGAGGGGACTGCCGTCGGCATCATGGACATGATGCGGAACGAATCGCAGAACGATCTCTTCACCGACATGATCCGCCGGATCGAGCAGGACGAGTCGCGGCATGCGGCCTTCGGTGTGCTCACGATGCGCCGGGTGGTGGCCGATGCCTCGCCGGAGCGGATGGGGGCACTCGAAGACTGGGCGTACCAGATCCTCGAGACGCTCAACGCCAACCAGCAGCTCGACATGCTGAACGAGCTCGGTCCGAAGTACGACCTCGATCCCGAGGAGATGACCCGGCTCATGCTGGGGCTGCCGAACTTCGCCGAGCTCAACAGTCTGGCCTTCATGCACACGGTCGTCCCGAACCTCCAGCGCCTCGGCCTGATCACCGAGCGGACGGAAGAGGGCTGGCGCAAGAAGGGCATGATGGTCGACCACCGCGGCGGGATTTCGCCGGCGATGGAGCTGCCGCTGGTCTCGTAACAGCCGCCGTGAGCTAGTCTCCCGCCGATGCGGGGGGATCAGCTCGCCAGGCAGTGGCAGCTCATTCAGCTGTTGGCGCGGAGCCGTGCGGGTGTCGGCGTCGACGCGCTGGCTGCGGAGCTCGATTGCGTCCGTCGTACGGTCTATCGCGACCTCGACGCGCTGATGTACGCGGGCTTTCCGGTGACCAGCGAGAAGCGCGACGGTCGCGCCTTCTATCGGTTCATGGACACGTTCGGCCTCGGCGACGTGCCATTCACGACCGACGAAGTGCTCGCGCTCGCGTTTGGCGAAGACCTGCTGCGACCGCTCGAAGGCACCGTCTTCCACGATTCGATCCGCTCCGCGCTCGAGAAGATCCGCGTCGGCCTCGGGCCGGAGGTGTCGAGCTTCCTGGAGCGCCTCGGCCAATCGTTCCGCGTTCTGCCCGGGCCGCACAAGCGCTACGCCCGTCAGCGCGAGGCGATCGGCGTGCTGAACGATGCGGTGCTCCGGCGTCGCACTGTCGCGATGCGCTACCTCACCGGCCGCACCGGCGACCTCTCGGATCGCTCCCTCGACCCCTATCGGGTGTGGTACCAGGGCGGTGGCCTCTACGTGATCGGACACGACCACAAGCGCGACGAGATCCGGACCTTCGCCGTCGAGCGGATCCAGGAGGCGAGCCTCTCCGACGCGTCGTTCGAAGTCCCGGGCAGCTTCGACTTCGAGGCCTACAAGTCATCCTCATTCGGCGTGATGACCGAGCCGCCGGTCGCCGTGCGCATCCGCTTCGAGAAGAGCTGGGCGCTCCACGTCGAAGAGCGCGAGTGGCACCCGAGTCAGAAGCTCGAGCGCCTCCCCGACGGTGGGGTCGAACTCACGATCGAAGTCGGCGCGACGCACGACTTCCGCAACTGGCTGCTCTCGTTCGGCGACGGTGCCGTCGTGCTCGAGCCGCCGGACCTGCGCGAAGAAGTCGCCGCCGAACTCGAACGCGCCTTGTCCCACTACCGCGCCTGAACACCGGGTAGGAGCGGAGGCGGGCGCCGTGCCGATATCGGCGCAAGCCGAACGATTGACGATTGCTCGAGCGAGAAGCAACTTCAAGCGATGCTCAATCTCGCCCGGCTCGAACGCGTGAAGCTTCGCCGCACGCCCTGGGGGCAGCTCCTCGTGGCCCAGCTCCTGCGGGTCGATTACGCCTTTCCGCGAAAGACGGAGATCGTGCTCGAAGGCACGGATCATCTCAAGAGAGGCGAGAGCTACGTCTTCGCGATGAACCACACGGATCGGTACAACTACTGGCCCTTTCAGTACCGGCTCTACCGCGAGAACCTCGGCTACACCGCTACCTGGGTGAAGGGCAAGTACTACGAGAATGCACTCCTGGGCGCCTTCATGGATGCCATGAACAACATTCCACTGCCTTCGCGAGGCTACGTGATCAGCACCGAGTTCCGCCGCGTCGTGGGTCGCGCGCCGACGTCAGACGAGTATCGCGTCCTTCGCGACCTCGCCGATGGCCGTACCGATGAGGTGCCCGAAGCCGTCGCCGAGACCGTTGGCGACATGAAGGCGTTTCTGCGGGATTTTTCGGAGCTCTTCGAGCGGATGATCGAGCGGGTGATGGAGTTGAACCGGCTCGCTCTGGGTCTCGGGCAGCACCTGTTGGTCTTTCCGCAAGGCACGCGTTCGACCCGACTCTCGCGAGGACACATAGGCGTGGCCCAGGTCGCGCAGCACCTGGGCATTGACATTGTTCCCGTTGGATGCAGCGGCTCCGACACCCTGTATCCCGGTGCGAGCCCGTTCTCGTCGGGCGGGCGTGTGGTGTACCGCATCGGCGCTCCGATTCGGCTCGATGGCCCCGAGCTTGCTCCGTTCCGCGTGGCGACGCCCTTCCACCCCTTCACGCTCGAGGCGGCAATTCATCGCGAGGCGTTTCAAGCCATGACCGATGTGGTGATGGATCACATCAACGAGCTGGTCGATGAGCAGTATCAGTACGGCGACGATCGCGATTCCGACGGCATCAGCGGTATGGAGCGGTTCGTCCGTAGCTGAGCTTCGTGGAGAGACCGCGCGTCGCAAACGACGCCTGCGACCCAGCGCGTGCCATACTGGCCGGCGTGGGTGAGCAGCCTCTGGACGGCGGGATTGCGAACGCGGGGCAGGTGGTCCGCGTCGGTCCGCATGTGCTTCGCCCTTCGAGTCCGCACTCGGGTTCGATCCACGCCTTCTTGCGGGCGGTGAGACACGCCGGATTCGAGGGCGCCTCGCTGCCCGTCGGCATCGACGAGGACGGACGCGAGCGCCTCGTGTTCATCGACGGCGACGTCCCGCTGACGCCCTATCCCGAGTGGAGCCAGTCGGGCACCGCACTGGCGTCCATCGCCAAGCTGCTGCGCGGGCTCCACGACGCCGCCGCGGGTTCGACCCTCGGGGTCTCTCCTGGAACGACGCTCTGGCTGACCCTGCGGGCGGGACCCTCGTTTGCCACAACGACGTGGAGCCTTCGAACGTCGTATTCCGTGACGGCATCGCCGTTGCGCTGATCGACTTCGAGTTCGCTGCCCCGGGCCGCCCCGTCTACGACCTCGCCCAGCTCGCCCGCGTCTGCGTACCGATCGAGGACGACTTCGACCAGGCCCGGCTTGGCTGGCGACCTGCCGACCGGCCCGCACGGCTACGACTCGTCGCCGACGCCTACGGATTGGACGGGGACGGTCGCGCGGAGCTGCTCAGCGCCATGGACGATGCCATCGACCGCATCGAAGCAGCCGCGCGACGCAGCATCGACGCGGGTGACCCCAACGTCATCGCGACTTCGAAAAGGACCGGGGGCATCGAGAAGTACGATCGCCGGCGCCGCTGGTGGACCGACCATCGCGACCCGTTCGCCGCCGCGCTCCAGTGAGCAGCCGTGCGGCGCGAACGGCTCCAGGAACGTAAGTCGTTGAAATCGATGAAGCCTGACCCGTGAGCGGTTGGCCCGCGATCGTCTCACGTCTGAGTCAGCTCATTCCGTTCATGTATGTCGTCAGGTCGAAATAGTCGCGCCAGACTTTGATCTTGCCGTCTTCCAGTTCGAAGACGCCGGTACACGGCAGGTCTACGCTCTTGTCCCCTGCCTTCGTGCGATCGAGACGCTCGGCGATCACAACGTCTCCCGCGGACGCGAGATTGAGAACGTCCCAGTCCGTCTGCGTCCGCGAGCTGATGAAGCCGGCGATCATCTTCTCCACGTTCTCCCTGCCTCCGACAGGACCGGTCGGCATGTTGTGGTACACGCCGTCGTCGGTGAAGTAGCTCGCGAGCTCTTTGGGATCGAGTCGCGACCAGGCTCCGATGAACTCTCGAATGATCTTCTCGTTGTCCACACCCAGCTCCCTTCGTTTTCGCCTCGTCAGCCGTTTCGCGGCAGCAGGCCGAGACCGACGAGTTCGTTGAGAGTCGTCAGCGCCCGCTCGAGCGGAATCTGACTTTCCCCTTCCAGTGCACTCCGCACCACGGCCCATCCGATCTCGAAGAGCACCGCCGCGGCAGCGGGAGCCTCGATGCCGCGGCGCACCGAACCTTCCCGCTGTCCGATGACGAGCAGTTCCCGCAGCAGATCCCGGATCCGGGTGCGCTGGACGTCCGCCGCCGCGCGCGCGACCTCGCCATCGACCAGGCCCGAGCCTCCAAACAGCGAAGCACGGAGGAGTTCGTCTTCGCCATAGTGCTGGATCGTGAGCTCCACCAGGGAGCGCAGCCGCGTCGGGACGGGCTCAGGACCGTCGAGGAGATGCGATGCAGCCTCGACGAAACGCTCGAGCGACGCCTCCACGACGGCTACGTAGACGGCCTGCTTCGATTCGAAGTGCAGGTACAGGCTGCCCTTGCCGGTGCCCGCCTCGGTCGTGATGTCGTCGATAGTCGTTCGCCGGTAGCCGAACCGACGGAACTGGAGCTCTGCCGCTGTCACCAGCCGGTGGCTCGGCGCCAAGGCGCTGCCTTCGCTCATTCTTCCTCTCGGCTCGTCTCGCCAGGGTGAAGCTCGACTTTCGTTTGACGCTTGACGATGACTGACCAATATCATAGTCTGGTCATTAGTCAATTTAAGGTCTCTCGTGCCCATTCCGCGACTCCCCTCGATCTACCTGTCTGACGAGCATCTCACCCTTCGCGAGAGCGTGGCTCGCTTCGTGGATCAGGAGATCCGCCCGCACGCAAGCGAGTGGGAGGCCGAGGGCGAGGTTCCCCGCGAGCTCTATCTGTCCGCCGGCAAGGCCGGATTTCTCGGCGCTCGCTACGAATCGCGTTGGGGCGGCAGCGACCAGGACTTCCTCTCCACCTGCGTGCTCTGCGAAGAGTTCGCCAAGGGCGACTCGGTGGGAACGGCCGTGGCGCTCCTCGCGCAATCGGAGTTCGCACTCTCCGCGCTCGCTGACGAGGCGAACGACGGGCTCAAGCGAGAGTGGTTGGTGCCCGCGATCCGAGGGGAACGGATCGGGGCGATCGGCGTCTCCGAGCCCGGCGCGGGATCCGACGTCGCCTCGCTCTCGACGCGCGCGCGCCGCGATGGCGACGACTACGTGATCTCCGGGCAGAAGACCTACATCACGAACGGGCCGCGCGCCGACTTCATCACCCTCGCCGTTCGCACCGGAGACGAAGGACCGCGAGGCATCTCGCTCGTCGTCTTTCCAACCGACACGAAGGGCTTCGAGGTCGGGCGGCGTCTCGACAAGCTCGGCTCGCGTGCCTCGGACACTGGCGAGCTCTTCTTCGACGAGTGCCGGATCCCGGCTTCGAACCTGATCGGTCGGGAAGGCCGCGGCATGCAGTACATCCTCTCCCATTTCGGTGGCGAGAGGCTCGTCATCGCCGCTTTCGCGGTCGGCATCATGGAACGCTTGATCGAACTCGGTATCGACTACGCCCACGAGCGTCGCGCCTTCGGCTCGAACCTGCTGGGCTTCCAGACCTGGCGCCATCGCTTTGCCGAGATGGCGACGCAGCTCGAAGCCACGCGGGCGCTCACCTATCAGGCGGCACGCCTCCTCTCGGATCAAGACCCCCACGCCGACATGGCCGTTTCCATGGCAAAGCTCCACGCGGCGGCGGCCGTACAATCGGTGGCTGCCGAGGTGCTGCAGCTCCACGGCGGGCACGGCCAGATCGAGGAGTCGCCGATCCCCCGCTACTACCGCGACGTCGCCGGCTTTTCGATCGGTGCCGGGACGTCCGAGATCATGCGCGAGATCATCTCGCGCGCCCTCGTGAGAACGAAGGAGAAGAGATGACGACCGCTGAACGGGTGGGGGCCATCGATGCATGGATGTCGATCATGGCGCCGGAAACCGCAGATCGATGGCCGGACTCCTTCTGGCACATCTTCCAGAAATACGGCGTCGAGGAGCGATTCCGCAAGGGGTTCACGCTCGACCAGGTCATCGATGAGATGGACGCGGCCGGCGTCGACATCGGCGTGGCCTCATCGTTCAAGTTCCTCGATACCTGGGTGGTCGACAACGACGAGAACGCGGCCTACATCGCACGCGCACCCGATCGGTTCATCGGCTGCTTCACGGTCGACATCCGGGATCCCATGCCGGCGATGCGCGAATTTCGACGTTGCGTCGAGGAACTCGGGTACAAGGCGTTCCGTGTCGAGCCCTATCAGTTTGGTGACGGGCGAACGACGGCGCCGCCGCCCACCGACCGCATCTATTGGCCTTTCTACGTAGCCTGTTGTGAGTACGACATCCCCATCGCCATCCAGGTCGGGCACACGGGGCCGCTGCTCCCCTCCGAGTGCGGACGCCCCATCTACCTCGACGAGGTCGCACTCACTTTCCCCGAGCTCAAGATCCTCGGCACCCACGTCGGCAACCCCTGGGAAGAGGAGATGATGATCCTCGCGTGGAAACACCCGAACGTCTACGTCGAGACGTCGGCGCGCCCCGCGCGCCAGTGGCCCGAAGGACTCAAGAAGTTCGCCGGCGGCTACGGCCAGGACAAGATGATCTGGGGCACAGACTACCCGCTCCTGCCCTTCGACCGGACCGCCCAGGACGTCTACGACTGCGGGTTCTCCGAGAAGGCCAATCGCAAGATCCTGCGCGACAACGCCGCGCGCGTGTTCAACATCGATGTCTGACCTGCTCTCACTCGAGCGCGACGAGCGCGGCGTCTACCGTCTTACGATTCGGCGTCCGCAGGTCCGCAACGCGCTCAACGACCAGGCGTTTCACGAACTGATCGCCGCTTGCGGACAGGTTGCTGACGATCGGGGCGCCCGCGTACTTGTCCTCTCGGGAGAGGGCCGCGCCTTCTCGGCGGGAGGCGATTTCGAGGCCCTGCAGAAGATGCTCGACGGCGATCGCGCCTACGCGGTCGCCGAGCTCGAAAACGCGGGAGCTGGGGTCACGGCCCTCGCGCAGCTCGAGATTCCGACCGTCGCCGCCGTGAATGGCGACGCCTACGGCGGCGGCGCAGCCGTCGCCCTCGCCGCCGACTACCGCGTGATGAGCGATGCCGCGCGGCTCGGCTTCGTGTTCTCCCGGCTGGGAATCAGCGGAGCCGACAGCGGAGCGAGCTGGTGGCTCGCGCGCATCCTCGGCCCGACGCGCGCGCTCGAGATCATGAGCTTCGGCCGCGTCTTCGAGGCGCGCGATGCGCTCGCGGAGGGACTCGTGACCGAAGTCGTGCCGGCCGAGTCGTTCGATGAGAGCGTCGGCGCCTTCGTCGACCGCCTGGCCGCGCTCGCGCCCCTCGCGCTGAAGGGGAACAAGCGAGCCCTGCGAGACATCCAGACCCGCAGCCTCGATGAACACCTTGCGCTGGAAGCCCAGATCCAGGCCGATTGCATCCGCTCCGCCGACTTCCAGGACGGACTCGATGCTGTCCGCGCCAAACGGGCACCCGTCTTCAAGGGAAGCTGAACAGAGAGGTCGCAATCATGGACGTGCATCTGTCTCGCGAGCAGATCGACCTGCGCGGAGAGGTCCGGGCGTTCCTCGACCAAGAGTATCCGCCGGAGCGGATCCTCCAGATGGAAGAGGACGAAGAGTACCCGGATGACTTCTATCGCGAGTGCGCGAAGCGAGGCTGGACCGGCCTCCCGGTGCCGAAGGACCACGGGGGCTCGGATGGATCGGTCCTCGATCTCTGTGTCTTCGTCGAGGAGGTCGGTCGGACATCGATCTCGCTCTCGACGCTCTACATCACCGGGACGATCTTCGGTTCTCACGCGCTGCACATCTGCGGCTCGAAGGAACAGGCCGAACGCTACCTGCCCGCCATCGTCGTAGGCGAAAAGCGGTTCGCGCTCTCGATGTCCGAGCCCGGCGCCGGCTCGGATTTCGCGGGTATGGAAACACGGGCCGAGCGCGTCGACGGCGGCTGGCGCATCGACGGCGTGAAGGGACCCATCTCGGGTGCCGAGCGCGCCGAGATCATCATCACCGCTGCGCGAACGGCGAGCTACCCGAATGCGTCGCGGCGAAAGGGCATCAGTCTCTTCCTCGTGGAGAACGGAACCGAGGGACTGCGCTTCGAGCGGACCCCCTACGCAGCGATGAAGGCGTTGATGGTGAACAAGGTCCACTACGAGAGCGTGGTCGTTCCCGATTCCGCGATGCTCGGTCGAGAGGACGAGGGCTGGATGAACCTGGCCCGGTTGATGGATCCCGAGCGGCTCGCGAACGCAGCCCAGACGATCGGTGTCGCGCAAGCCGCGATCGACGACGGCGTCGCCTACGCAACGACCCGCCAGTCCTATGGAAAGCCCATCAGCCGAAACCAGGCCGTCAGCCACCCGCTCGCCGAAGCCGAGGCCGAAGTCGCCGCCGCCAGGCTCCTGGTCTACGCCGCCGCGGCGAAGCGTGACCAGGAGGGTCCGTGTCCGAAAGAGGCATCGATGGCCAAGATGCTGGCCAACAACGTGGCTGCGCGGGCGACCAGTGCGGCCCTTCAATGCGCGGGCGCGCGTGGCTACGAGCGAGACTCGCATTTCATGCGCCGCGTACTCGAAGTGCGGGGCTGCGAGCTCGGCGGGGGCACCAGCCAGATCCAGCGCAACATCATCGCGCGCTTCATGGGAATGTAGAGAGGTGGGTTCGATGAAGGCGCTCGTCTATAGGGGACCGGGCAAGATCTCGCTCGAGGAGATCGATGCGCCGTCTCCTGAAGCAGGCGAGGTCCTGCTCGAAGTCGACGCGGCGGGAGTGTGTGGAACCGATCGTCACATTGTCGCGGGCGAGCTGGGTGTGAGCCCCGGAACGGTGCCGGGGCACGAAATCGCGGGCACGATCCTCGAGATCGGTGCCGAGGTGCAGGGTTTTCGCCGAGGTGACCGCGTGGCGTCGGTGGGCCAGGTGACCTGCGGTGCCTGTCCCGCGTGCAAGACGGGCGAGTCGAACCGTTGTCGCCAGCCGGCCGTGCTCGGTATGGCCCGCCAGGGAGGATTCGCCGAGCGGATCGCGCTGCCGACGAGCTGCCTGCTCGACCTCCCGGACTCGATCCCGAGCTCGATCGGCGCGATCGCTTCCGACGCGATCGCGACGCCGGCGCACGCGCTCTGGACTGTCGGCGAGCTGCGCGAAGGGGAGACCGTCATCGTGATCGGCGCAGGCGGCCTCGGCCTTCACGCCATCCAGCTCGCGCGGCTTGCCGGTGCCGCGTGCGTCGTCGCGGTCGATCCGGCCGAGGGCGCACGTGCCGCTGCACTCGAGGCGGGAGCCGAGGCTGTTCTCGATCCCACGAGTGAGGACGACCCGCGCCGCGCCCTCCGACGCCTCGCCCGCGGAGCGACCCTCGCGATCGAATGTGTCGGACGCGCGGAGACCGTCGAGCTCGGTCTCGCGGCGCTCGCTCCGGGTGGCCGGCTCGTGGTGGTCGGTGTCGGCAGCGACCGACCGAAGCTGCCGTCGCTCGCGCTCTTCATCGGCGCCGAGCTGAGCGTCCGCGGGTCGTTCGGATCGACGCCTGCCGAGATCGCGAAGGTGCTCGAACTCATCGAACGCGGAGACCTCGACGTTTCGCGATCCGTAGGGCGCGAAGTCCCGCTCGACGACGCGGCGTCGATCTTCTCGGAGCCGGGGGGGCCGGCGCGAACCGTCATCCTCCCCTGCAGCACGGAGCTACACGGATGAACGACGACGTACTCCTCGAGATCGAGGATGGGATCGGCACCGTCACCCTCAACCGCCCCGAGCGTCTGAACACGCTCGCGATCCCGACCATCGATCGCCTGGTGGAGGTGCTCTCGGAAGTCGGCGCTTCGGAGGAGGCCCGGACCGTCGTCCTCGCGGGTGCGGGCAAGCGCTTCTGCGCGGGGGCCGACCAGGCGGAGATGGTCGAGAGAGAATCCCAGGCCTGGGAGCCGATCGTGCGACGGTATCTCGATCCGATCCGCGCGATCGTCGGGATGGACAAGCCCGTCATCGCCGCCCTCCACGGCGATGCGGTCGGAGGAGGCCTCGGGTTGGCGCTGGCCTGCGACTTTCGGATCGCGGCAGCCGGGATCCGCATGGGTGCGCCGTTCACTCCGATCGGCCTTGCGGGCTGTGACATGTCGGCCGGCTGGTTCCTGCCGAGGCTCGTCGGACTCGGGGTCGCGACCGACCTGATGTTCACGGGTCGGCTGGTCGACGCCGAAGAAGCGAAGGAGATCGGTCTCGTCCATCGCGTCGTCGCTCGCGATTCGTTTCGGGACGAGGTTGCAGCCCTCGCTCTACAGCTCGCCGCCGGTGCACCAATCGCGCACCGATGGACCAAGCGAGCGATTCATCGCTCGCTCGGCGTCGATATGAACGCGGAGTTCGAGTTCGAGATCTTCGCGCAAGTGCAGTGCATTCAGACCGAGGACCATCGTGAGGGCGTCGAGGCCTTCAAGGAAAGGCGCCGACCCGCGTTCCGCGGACGCTGAAGGAGAGGATGCCAAGATGGCCGAGCTCGACTTCTACCTGAGTGACGAGCAGCGCGACTTGCAGAGCGCGATGCGTGCCTTCGTTTCGAAGGAGATCGCGCCCATCGCTGCGCAATGTGACGCCGAAGAGCGCTACCCCGTGGAGGTCCTCCGCCGGCTCGGGGAGCTCGGCTACCTCGGGCTGGGTTTTCCGGAAGGGGTCGGAGGCTCCGGAGGCTCGAACCTCGACTACTCGATCCTGTGTGAGGAGCTCGCCTACGGCTCGGGCGGGATCGCGCTCGGCGTCTATGTTCACATGGCGCTCGCGTGCGCCGCGCTCGAGGCCTTCGGCAGTGACGAGCTCAAGACGACCTGGCTTGCACCGGCGCTGCGCGGTGAACGAATCGGCGCCTGGGCGTTCGCCGAAGCCGGCGCGGGCTCCGACGCGGGCTCGATCAAGACGCGCGCCGTCGCCGACGGCGACACATTCGTCCTCGATGGCTCGAAGCTCTTCATCACCAATGGCCCTATCGCGGACTTCCTGATCGTCGTCGCGTCGACCACGCCAGAGAAGCGCCTCAAGGGGCTCTCCCTCTTTCTCGTGGAACGCGATCGACCCGGCTTCCGGGTCGCTTCGTCGCTGTCGAAGCTCGGGGTACGAGCGTCGGAGATGGCGGAGCTCGTCTTCGACGGCTGCCGCATTCCTTCTGCGAACCTCGTGGGGCGTCTCGACGGAGGCTTCCTCGACTCCCTCGCGACGCTGACCCTCGGGCGAATCGCGTCGGCAGCCTTTGCGATCGGCGTCGCGCGAGCCGCCTACGAGGCGACGCTGGCCCACGCGAGCACGCGCGTGCAATTCGGTCAGCCCATCGGCGATTTTCAGGCAGTGCGGTTCGGGATCGCGGACATGGCCGTGCAGATCGATGCCGGGCGCCTGCTCTGCCACCGAGCCGCGATTGCCGCTGACCGGGGACTCCCGCACGGCCGCGAGGCATCGATGGCGAAGCTCCATGCGACGGAAACCTGTACCCGCGTCGTCGAGCGGGCCCTCCACTATCACGGCGCCAGCGGATTCATGACCGACTCGCCGATCCAGCGGTACTATCGCGATTGCAAGGTCTTCGAACTCGGCGAGGGTTCCAGTGAGCTCCAAAGAAACATGATCGCGCGGGAGCTGGGCCTCTAGCCCGAACGTCCACGCCCATCGATTCCGTCGGGTCGCTCTCCGATGGGCGTGCGGTGTGACTCGGAGCCGGAGGCTGAGAGGCGCCGGAAGGCCCCGGACATCTTCGTGCAGCTCCGGCTGGCCCCCGTCGCGAAAGTCGAGTCGACCTCACATGCCACCGATTCTTCCTCAGCGACGACGACGACTTTCGTTGGGCGGGCACCGGCGCGTTCAGCCGGGGGGGAAACTGGGCTGCGTGCGGAACTCGAGCAACGGGTCGCACAACGCCGGCCACGAACTCGATCTCGTACGCCGCTTCCGGCGCCCAGGCCGCCGTGAGCAAAGCCGTCGGCACATCGTTCTTCTGGTGAGTATCCACGCCCAGATCACCAACTGGCATGGAGAAGGCAAGACCCCTTCGCTCATCGACATCGGGCTGCCGGCCCTGTGGGGTGAAGCTGGAGAGTTCCGCATGACCCTCGAGCGGTCCTCTCGTGCGTTTCCGGTCTTGATTCGAGGCGCCGATCTCAAAGAAATGGAGCGATTGGGCCAGCGCTATCGAAATCCACGCAGTGCAGCGCTCGACGTCATCGCGAACATGCCCCGCTTCGGTCTCGAGGAGTGGTTGGAACCGACCCTGGCTGCGTTCAATGCTCGGCTCGAATTCGACGATGGCTCGCTGACGAAGGACCAGGCGCTAGCGGTCATCGCGGACGATGAGAAGAATTTTTCTGCGCTTGAAGAAGCTGCAGAAGGTCGAGAGGTTCTGGCAAGAGAACATACGACGCCGACGGTACGACCACTTCGTGGTGGATACGACGTTCTGGTTCGATCGCGCACCGAAATCGTGTCCGCGAGCGCGATCGTGGAGCGGGCACTTCGAGACCAAATGCTCCGGGGAGCAACGATCGCGCGCTCGGTTCGCGATGATGGAGCGTCCAGCTTCGCTCCTGCCAAGGCGAACGTTCGCTGCCGAATGAGAGAGCTACCCTGGACGAAGCGCCCGAGAAGGAGTCTGTGAGATGTCCACGAGCTGCTCCGTCGATTCACCGGAGGTCAGCCGCGTTCTCGGTCGTCTGCACGGGGAAGCCAACGCGCAGAAGGCGGCGTTCCTGCCCATTGTCCTTCAGTGGGGCCTCGATTTCGTGCTGCAGAGGAAGCCCACCGTGGAGGAGGAGGCCAGGCGCTTCAAGGACCTCTTCATTCCTCTGTCACCGGAGTCGGGCCGCTTCGCCTACCTGGTCGCGCGTTCGCTCTCTGCCGAGCGGATCGTGGAGTTCGGCACGTCGTTCGGTATCTCCACGATCTATCTGGCGGCCGCGATCAAAGACGGCGGGGGCGGGGTCGTGATCGGCTCGGAGATCGAGCCCGGCAAGGTCGCGCAGGCCCGTGCCAACCTCGATGAGGCAGGGCTGGGCAAGTACGTCGAGATCCGGGAGGGCGATGCGCAGGAAACGCTCCAGGACCCCGGTGGTCTCGTGGACATGGTGCTGCTCGACGGATGGAAGGATCTCTACCTCCCGATCTTCGAGATGCTGGCTCCCCACGTGCGGAAGGGGGGCGTCGTGCTCGGAGACAACATGAAGACCTTCCCGAAGGCGCTCGCGCCCTACGCCGCCCGAGTTCGGGAAGGCGGCTTCCAGTCCGTGACCCTTCCGCTGGGCTCGGGTACGGAATACTCCGTCAAGCTGGATGGGTAGTCCGCGCAGCTGTCTTGCCCGCAGTCAGGCGCAGACTGCGGTGGCCCTCGCGGAAGGTGACGAGTGCCGTGCGTCGTTCTTCAGGATTGCTCGAGGAGCTTGGTGAACTCCTCCTGCCACTGCGCAAAAGGACGGAACTCCGGCTCCGTCCCGAATTGCTCGCGCGTTGCTCGCGCGATCTCTTCGTCGCTCTGGTCGAGGTCGAAGCCCTTGCCTTGTGGCTGGGCCACGTGGAAGGGCGAGTCGACATAGATCTCGATGCCGTTGCCTTCCGGGTCATCGAAGTAGATCGACCAGGCGTTGCCGTGACAGAGCGGCGTGATCCCCTCGATGCCGGCCTCGGTCAGCGCGGCGCGCAAGCGGCGCAGGTCGTCGAGCGTGCCGGTTCGGAATGCCAGGTGATCGACCATGTGAAGCGATCGGTCGGGGACCGGAACACCCGTGACCATCGCAATCTGGTGATGCGCCGAGGGGTCCTGGCTCATGAAGGCCATCTCGGCCTCCCCGACCGGCCCGCGGTTGGTGACGCGAAAGCCCAGGACATCGCGGTAGAAGGTGACTTGGGCGTCCAGGTCGCGGGCGGCCAGCGTGCTGTGCCCCAGGGTGAGTCGCGGGCGGGTGGATTGGTCGGACATGGCGGCAACCTCCTCTCGTCCCAATCCACTCGAGCTCCGGCGTGAAGATCAGCCCCGGACCCCAGCAGATGTGCGAGACGCTTCAGGGGCAATAGCACGAAATCGATAAAATGACCAGATGTTCAGAATTGACTATACGGTCATTTCTGTTATCCACTCGGGCATGCCGCAAGCCAACACACCCAACCGAGCCGGGCGCAGGCGTCTCCGAACGCGCGCCGCCCTGCTCGCGGCCGGCCGCGAGGTGTTCGCGTCTCAAGGAGTGGACGCGACCACCATCCAGGACATCACCGAAGCCGCCGACGTGGCGAAGGGCAGCTTCTACAACCACTTCGATTCCAAGCGCTCGATCCTCGAGGCGGTCGCCGAGGAGACCCTGGCGGACCTCGGGCACGCGCTCGACCTGCTGACGGACCCGATGCGCGACGATTCGGCCCGCGTGCTCGCCGTGTGTCTGCGCCACACGCTCCGCGCGTGCGTGGCAGACCCCGTCCTCGGGTGGTTCACGCTGCGCGCCGGAGACGTGATTGCGGCCGGCGAGATCTCCCTGGGCGCCTACGGACGCCGGGATATCGGCCGCGGAATCGAGTCGGGGCGCTTCCAGTTCGACGATCTCGAGCTCGCCTCTACGATGATCGCGGGCAGTTTCGAGGTCGTGCTGCGCCGACGCCTCGAGGGCAAGCTGCCCGTCCGCGCCGATGTGGCTTTCACCGCGCACGCGCTGCGACTGTTGGGCCTCCCCGCCGACGAGGCCTTCGCCATCGCCGGCGAGGATCTCGCCCAGCTGGGCCAGTCCGACACGGACCTGTCATGAGCCGACCCAGACTCCGAGCGGGTTGCGCGTCGGGCTGTCCCGCTCACCTCTTCCCCTCAGTCAATCGGCGCGATGCGCCCTGGAGGTCATGATGTCGAAGAACAAGCAGACTCGAGAATCGCGCCCCGAGTTCGACGTGGCGGTCGTGGGTTACGGCCCGGTCGGGGCCGGCGCCGCTCTCTTGCTAGCAGACGCCGGCCTGCGCGTGGTCGTGCTCGAGCGAACCGACGAAGTGATGGACATCCCGCGCGCGGTCGGCCTCGACGGCGAGGTGGTGCGGGCCTTCCAGAAGATCGGACTGGCGGAGCGGGTGAACTCCGTACTCCAGCCTCGCCGAAAGGTCGACGCGGTTGCCTTTACCGATTCGAAGCGGCAGCCCTACTTCAGCATGGAGCTTCCCGCTTTCTGTGTGAACGGTTGGCGCGACTTGGCCTTCTTTGACCAGCCTGAGTTCGAGGGGCTGCTTCGCGAGCTGATCGCCGAGAACGAGCGCATCGAGGTGCGGCTCGGCCACGAGGTGACCGCCCTCTCGCAGCAGTCGGATCGGGTGGTCTTGGGCGCAACCGAGCTCTCGAGCGGGGACGCCGCGGAGCTGTCCGCCTCCTACGTGATCGGCTGCGACGGCGCTGCGAGTTTCGTGCGAAGCTCGCTCGGCATCGGTTGGGAGAGTCTGGGCTACGACCAGGACTGGCTGGTGGTCGACATCACGACGAAGACCGAGACGGATCTGCCGATCCTCTCAATGCAGGTCTGCGATCCCGCTCGCATCACGACCTACATATGCGGGAAGGATCCGAATCGCCGCTGGGAGTTCAAGATGCTCCCCGGCGAGACGCGCGAGGAGATGGTGCAGCCCGAGCGCGTGCGCGAGATCCTCGACGACTGGCTGCCGGCCGAGCAGTACTCGATCCGCCGCGCCGCCGTCTATCAGTTCCACGCCGCCACGGCCGAACGATGGCGTGAGGGCCGGATCTTCCTCGCCGGGGATGCCGCCCATCAGACGCCGCCCTTCCTGGGGCAGGGTCTGAACGCGGGCTTCCGCGACGTCATCAATCTGGCCTGGAAGCTGCCGCTCGTGCTCGATGGAAGCTGCGACGAATCGCTGCTCGAGACCTATGCCGCCGAACGCGACGGCCATGCCCGCGACCTGGTGGAGTGGGCGGTTGCCGTAGGCGAACTGATGGAGGCGTACGCCGGGGCCGAGGCGGGCGAGGCCCCGAAGGCGCCAAGCGACGAGCAGAAGCGCTCTGGCTACGGGCAGGGCCGCACGGCGCCGCCGCTGCGCGGTGGTGTGGTGATCGAGGAGCAGGTGGGCGACGGCAGGTTCACCGGGAATCTCTTCGCGCAGCCCACGGTCGCGACACCCGATCGCGGGGAAACGATGCTCGACGAGCTGCTGGGCGGCGGCTTTGCGCTCGTGGGTCGGGATGCCGCGGACCTCGCGCTCTCGGAGGCGAGCCGGTCCTTCCTGGCGAAGATCGGCGCGCCCATACTTTGTCTGGACCCGCTCGAGCTCCGCCACGGCGAGTTCGATGGCCTGTTCGAGTCACACGGTGCCGCCATCGTGCGCCCCGATCGCTACGTCTTCGGCGTCGCCGACGGCGATCATTCCCTCGATCAACTGGTCCAGAGACTGGAAGAGAAGCTCGCGTTCGCGGTCGATGCGCCGCACGCGGGCGGGAGGCGATAGGCGCCCCACGCGCGAAACGACGCGATCGCCTCAGCGTTGAGCGTCAAGCGCTCGGCCGCGCCTCGCCGAGAATCGAGACGCGCCCGCCGATCCTCGAGTGCGGGTAGTAGTCCCAGATGGCGTGGTGCTGGGTGCAGAGGTTGTCCCAGAACGTGAGGGTGTTCGGCGTCCAGCGCACCCGGCAGCAGAGCTTCGGGGTCGAGTCGATGTGGCGGAAGAGCAGATCGAGGACGCCGCGGCTCTCGCTCGCGGAGAGGCCGACGATTCGTGTCGTGAAGCCGCTGTTCACGTAGAGCAGCTTCCGGCCGGTCTCCGGATGGCGAACGACGACGGGGTGCTCGGCGTGTGGGAAGTTCTCTTCGGGCGCCGACTTCCCGAGACCCATCGCCTGCTGCTCCGAATAGGGGCCGGCGCCATCATGGATCGCCGTCAGGCCCTCGAGGAAGCGCTTCATGGGCTCGGAAAGCAGCTCGTAGGCCATATACATGTCGGCGTAGAGCGTGTCGCCGCCACCGCACGCTGGGGTCTCGCGGATGTAGAGCATCGAGCCCCAGAGCGGGGTCTCTTCGCAGGTCACGTCGGCGTGCCAGCCGTCCCCGGCCGTGAAGGGAGAGTCGGCGTTGGTGTGCACAGGCAGGATCTCGGGATGGGCCATCTTCGCGCCGCGCAGCTGCGGGTGGACGTGGAGTCGGCCGAAGTGCCCTCCGAACGCCTTGTGCTGCTCGGCCGAGAGCTCTTGGTCGGGGAAGACCAGCACCATCCAATCGTGCAGGGCGCGGCGTAGCTCCTTCTCCTGTTCCTGCGAGAGTCCCGCGGAGAGGTCGAGGCCACGGACCTCCGCGCCGATGTGCGGCGTCAGCGTCGTGATCTCGAAGCAGGTGTACTCGAGGTCCCGATCCGGGACCGGGACGTGATCGGGGCTGTGCTCGAGAGCCATCTTCATCGCCTCCGTTGCGCCGCGGCCCCAGCGTTGTCCAACAGCGCGCCCCCGTTGCCCGGGGGTCGAATCATGATCGCGCCTCGACGGGGGACTCCCCGTGCGGGTCGGGCAGCAACACCCGGCGGAAGAGCTCGCCGTACCCGTTCGGGAACTCGGTCTTCTCGTAGATGCCTTTTTCCTTCAAGAGGCGGTGGAAGGCCTTTAGGTTGTAGCATGGGACGCCGGCGTGGAAGTGGTGCTCCAAGTGATAGTTCAGGTTGAAGGGCGCCAGGAAGGGCTTCTCCCACCATCGCACGTAGGTGGTTCGGGTGTTCTCGCGGGGGTCCCGATCGAACAGGTCGGGAACGGCGCCGTGCTCGGCCACCTGGCGCATGCGCGCGATCAGCATGTAGGAAGTTAGATAGGCGGCGGGCCACATCAGGTAGAGCAGCGGGTGCCCTGCGAGGTAGAGGGCGCCGAACATGGCGCTGTTCACGAGCACATGTCCCGCGAGTGCGTTGCCGTTCCAAGGTGCATGCCCGAGCTCGGCCTGCCCCCGCCGCCAGGTGGCGCGCAGCGCCTTCCAGCCGGTCTGACCCGTCAGATCGCGCACGATCTTGCGTCGGAAGCTCGCCCTCGTGATCGGGTAGGCACGGTAGTTGGAAAGGTCCGGGTCCTTTTCCGTGCCGGCAAAGGCGTGGTGCTTCTGGTGGCCTCGCGCGTAGCGGTGAAGGTCCGACAGGATCGGGTAGGCGCACAGCCATTGGCCGACGACGTTGTTGGCCTCCTTCTTGGTGAACAGCGTGCCGTGACCGCAGTCGTGCATCAGGGCGGCGAAAGCGAGGTGGCGACCTCCGAGCAGGACGATCCCGGCCAGGATCGTCAGCGGATGGATCCAGAGAGCGACCCCGCAGAAAATCGCCGCGATGCAGGTCCAGTTGAAGGCCACGGCGGCGGCCGCTTTCGGGTTGCTGCCGCGTGTGAAGCGAGCCATTTCTTCGCTGGTGACGAAGTCCATGAGTCTCATCGGTTCCTTCTCCCTTTCCCCCGACTCAACGCAATTCTGCTGCCAACCCCTCCCGTCCGATCGGCCGCGGATCGACTTGCGATTCGCAGTGAACCCGTGGCGATCTGCCCAGCTCGCCGCTTTCACGCGGGGCAGATCGCCACGCTAGAGATCCGATCGCACGCTCGATCCAGCCGTCGCCCTGCGCTCGGGGCGGACGGCGATCGGGCAGGACGGAGAGCGGGCCAGACGGAGCGCGGGCCAGGCGGCTAGACTCGCGCGTACCCCACGGATCTCCGTGTCGGTGCATCAATCCCGATCTGCAGCTGGGACCGAGATGAAATGAGCGACCAAACGACCGCCGAGAGTCCCGCCAGCGGGGCCGAACTCTACGCCGAGTACGAAGAGCTGCGCGCGAACCGTCCGGTTTCCAGAAACGAAGGCGAACCTTGGCGGGTGGCGCGCTACGAAGACGTCCGTCACGTCCTGAAGACGCACGCGGATTTCTCGTCCGAAGTATCGCAGCGAATGCAGGAGGACGAGAACTCGACGACCACCATGCTCTTCACGGATCCACCGGCTCACGACCGTCTGCGGGCCCTCGTGAGCAGCGCGTTCACACCACGCCAGATCGCCGCGCAGGAAGAGCAGATTCAGGCGCGCTGTGATGCCTTGATGCAGAGCTTCGCGGCAAGCGAGAAGGGCGATCTGGTCACGGCCTTTGCGGCTCCGCTGCCCGTCGGCGTCATCGCGACGATGCTCGGTGTCGAAGACGGCGACTTCGTGGAATTCAAGCGCTGGTCGGACACGATCTTCACCGATATCGGCGAGATCCTCATCGGGACACCGAGCCCAGAGGCCATCGCGGCCGGCGCGGAGATGAGTGCCTACTTCCTGGAACGCATCGCCCCCCTGCGCGAGAACCCGCAGCGTCACCTGTTGTCGGATCTCGTCCATGTCGATACCGCCGAAGGTCGGTTGACCGACGGCGAACTGCTGATGTTCTGCTTTCTGCTGCTGATCGCGGGCAACGAGACGACCACGAGCCTGATCGTCGGGTGCGCGCGCATGTTCGACCAGCACCCCGACCTGTTCGCTCGGATCAAGATGGCTCCCGACCTGATTCCGGAGTTCATCGAAGAGACCCTGCGCTTCCACTCGCCCTTCAAGGCGACGCTGCGGAAGGCCGCGAGAGACGTGGAGATCGCCGGCCAGCCGATCGCCAAAGGCGACCTGATCCTGCCGCTCATCGCGTCCGCGAATCGCGACGAAAGCGTCTTCGACCGTCCCGCGGAGTTCATCCTCGACCGCAAGCCCAACCCGCACCTCGCTTTCGGGCTGGGGATCCACAGCTGCCTCGGCGCGACGCTGGCCCGCATGGAAGGCCGGATCGCCGTCGCCTCCATGGCGCGTTATCTGGACGGCATCTCGTTGTGCGACCCGCACATGCCCGAGCTGGACGGCTTTGGAGCGCCAGCGTCGGTGAAGGTGGAGCTGCGCCCCGCCGCGTAGCAATGCACAGCGCCTGGCGGGTCCGATTCGATCTCCCGTTCCCGTCCGCTCGACTCGCCTTGGCCGGAACCGGCATGGACTAGGATTCGGGTGTGTCCACCCCGTACGACTCGATCCGCGAGCCCGCACGTGACCTTCCCGTGCGCCACGAGGCGGACGTCCTGGTGGTCGGCGGGGGCAGCGCAGGGGTGGCCGCAGCGGTGGCCGCCGCGCGCAACGGCGCCGACGTGCTGCTCGTCGAGCGAAACGGCTACCTGGGTGGGCTCGCGACGGGTGGCCTCATCATCCTCTTTCTGACCCTCGACGACGGACGCGGGCGACAGGTCGTCGCGGGTGTGTGCGAAGAGGTCACTCAGCGCTTGGTGGCTCGCGGCGCGGCCTTCCATCCGCCGCAGGCAGAATGGGGGAGCGACGACGCGGAACTTGTGGCGCGAGACCAGCGCTGGGGCCTCGTGTGGGGCCGGCCGCCGCACCGGGTCCGCTACTCGGTCGCGTATGACCCCGCCTTCCTGAAGGGCGCGCTGGACGACCTGGTCCGGGAGAGCGGTGCGCGACTCCTCCTCCATGCCTGGGGTGGCGAGCCGATCCTCAGGAATGGGCGGATCGACACGGTCGCCTTCCAGAGCAAGGCGGGCCGCTTTGCCGTCAGGGCGCGCATCGTGATCGATGCTACGGGCGACCTCGACATCGCGGCGGCGGCCGGCTGCGAATACGAGCTGGAGCGCGTTCTGCCCTGGATGTGGTTCACCGTCGGCGGCGTCGATCTGAAGCGGGCAGGCCCGAGCGCACCGGGGTTCCAGACGATCGGCCCCGGGAAGATGCTGATGCCCTGGGGATCCATCGAGAAGATCGGCCGCATCGACGCGACCTCGCCCGAGGACCTGACGCATGCGGAAGTGGAGTGTCGCCGGCGCGTACTCGCCGAGTTCGAAAGGCTCCGGAGCGACGTCGACGGGTTCGAGAACGCCCACCTTTGTGAGGTCGCACCGCAGCTTGGGATCACGGAGAGCCGGCGGCTCGTCGGCCGGCGCGTCCTCGGACGGGCGGAGATGGACACCCCTCTGGAGGACGCCGTCGCGGCCACGGGGCACTGGACGAAGTACGGCGCCACCTACGACATTCCCTATGGCGCGTTGCTTCCCCGGGAGGTTCCGAACCTGCTCGTGGCGGGTCGCTGCATCTCGGTCGACCATCAGGTTCATCACGCCACGAAGGAGATCCCGGCCTGTATGGCGACAGGCGAGGCGGCCGGGACTGCCGCCGCCCTGTGCCTGGATCGAGACCTCGACCCGGATCAGCTCTCCACCAGCGAACTTCGCACTCGTCTCGAGGCTGCGGGCGCGATCGTCTCCGCGCACACGCTGTGAGGCGTGTGTGGGTCGTGCAGCTCTCGGTGGCGCAATTCGCGAGCCCGCCCCCGGAACCGGCGAATGCGAGATGCGGCAACGGCCCACTCCACGCGGCGAGTGCGGCCGCCGCGTAGAGGAGCCCGGCACGCACCCCGCCACACCTTCGCAGCTCATCGAGCAATCCGTCGGGACTAACCGCTCGAAGAAAACCTATCGCAGGATTCGAGCGGGCTTGCCGGGCTCGATCTCGAGTCCGGCCAGGCGGAGTGCGTCGGCATATCTCTCCACCGCCACGTCGCGAAGGAAGACGCGGCGCAGGTACTCGCTGGGATCCGCTGCGAAATGAGCGTCCATCCTCAGGAGTTCCTTCGCGGTCGCGCTCGCGGCATGGGTGCGATCCAGTCGCGCATAGATCGCGGTGAGATGGATCTGAGTCTGGACGTCGTTCTGGTCCAGCTGGATCGCCTCAGCGAGGGCCGCCTCAAAATCGCCGTCGCGGTAGTGAGCCATTGCGCGCGTGTAGTGAAACCAGCCGGTCGACAGGGGGTTCAGCTGCTCGACCCGGTCCGAGATCTCGATCGCTCGGTCCCAACGGCCCGCGTGAGCGAGATAGATCGACACGCCGCCCAGCATAGCGCTGTCATTCGGACTCAACGCAACGACTCGTTCCATCTCCACGACTGCGGCGTCGAGCGAGTACTGGCTGGCCGCCGTGAACGCCATCGAGAAGTGCGCCATCGAGTTGCCGGGATCGAGATCGATCGCGCGTCGCGCGGCAGCTGCCGAACGCTCGAGCGGAGTCGGCTGGCCCGGATAGCGGTGGAGGTACTCCTCTCTGTACACGTACGCCAGATATGCCCAGGCGTCGGCGTAGCTGGGGTCGATCTCGATCGCGTGTTCCAGACAGGCGCGTGCCTCGCGATGGACGTCCTCGGTATGCACCAAGAGGTACGCTCGACCGATCAGCACGCATTCGTAGGCCTCGAGACTCTCCGTAGCCTGTCCGCGCACCTGTCGTTGCGCGAGCTGGACGAGAACCCCGGCGGAGTCTCCGATCGTCGAAGCGACTCGCCGGGCGATCTCGTCCTGAGTCTGGAAGAGCTGGGCCGGAACCAGCTTGGCGTCGTAGCGGTCGCCCCAGAGCTGATCGCCGCTGGAGGCATCGATCAGCTGCGCCGCGACGCGCACCCGATCGGCGCTGCGCTGGACGGTGCCGCGCAGCAGGTATTGCACGCCGAGTTCGTCGTCGAGGGTTCGCAGGTCTCGATCGGCCTCATCGAAGTGCGAGGTCGCACTTGGTGCGATGACGCGCAATTCCGGAAAGGCTGCGAGCACCGTGCTGATCTCCTCGCTCAGGCCGACCGCAAAGAGTTCGTCCGACCCACCGAGATCGGTGAAGCGCAACACCGCAACCGCTGGCCCCCGAGCGCTGCGGGAGAGAGACGAGGATGGAGACCGCGATGCCTCGTCTCCCCCTCCTTCTTCAACGCCGCCCCACCAAAGGCCCATCGCGGCTCCAGATCCGATCAAGGCGGCCGCGGTGACGACTGTTGCAGGAGAGACCCAACGGGTCGCGCGGCCGGTATCTCGCTCCGCCCGAAGCTCGATGGCCCACGCGGCGAACATCGCGATCGGGAATCCCAGGATCCCGATCCAGAGCACCCAGTTCACGGCGCCGTCTGGAAGCCCCAGCCGTGGGAACGCGATGTCGGCGAACTCGAGAAGCGCAAAGGCCGCGGCTGCATAGAGCAGCGCCGCACGAACGACGCCACGCTTTCGCAGCTCGTCAAGAAAACCGTGGCTTGTGCTCACGGGTCGAATCCTACGTGGCGGACCTTGAGTTGACGAGTTGCCTCGATCGCTTCGGCCGATCCGACTCGTTTCCAGGCCCACCCTCTCCGGGAGCGGCTGGAAGCGAAGAGCGTCTCGGGGCGCTCGTGAACTCGGCACCCAGAGGTGCGGATGAGGGCCTCGAGGTCACAAGTGCGCGACTTGATTGAAGAATGGTGGAGGGGGCGGGAATCGAACCCGCGTCCTCATTCCATCTCACGGAGCAGTCGGACCCGCTCCCGGCAGCCAGCCGCGCTCGCCCCCGGTCCCCGCGGCGTACGAAGCGGGGCTATGCGTTCACCCGCTCGATGTACTCGCAGGAGCGGGTGTCGACGCGGACGGTTTCGCCCTCTTTGATGAAGAGCGGAACGTTGATGGTGGCGCCGGTCTCGAGCGTCGCGGGCTTGGTGGCGCCGGAGGCGGTGTCGCCCTTCATGCCCGGGTCGGTCTGCGTGATGACGGCCTCGATGAACTGCGGGAGGTCGAGGGTGATGGGCTGGCCGCGCCAGAAGACCACCTGCACCTCGAGGTTCTCCTTCAAGAACTGGATGTCATCGCCGACCGTCTCGCGCGAGAACGGGAGCTGGTCGTACGTCTGGTTGTCCATGAAGACCAGCGAGTCGCCGTCCGCATAGAGGTACTGCATCGTTTTCTCTTCGACGTCGGCCTCGTCGATCTTCTCCCCCGAGCGGAAGGTGCGGTCGAGCACGCGGCCCGACTTCAGGTTCTTGACCTTGGTTCTCACGAACGCGCCGCCCTTGCCGGGCTTCACGTGCTGGAAGTAGGTCATCACGAACGGCTCGCCGTCGAGCTCGATCTTCAGGCCGTTGCGGAACTGCGAAGTATCGACTGCCATGAGGCTCTCCTGCGCGGCGCCCTAGCCCTTGGCGGCCGCAACCGCCGCGGTGAGCGCGGGGACGATCTCGAAGAGATCGGCGACGACGCCCACATCGGCGACCTCGAAGATCGGCGCATCGCCGTCCTTGTTGATCGCGATGATGAAGTTCGAGCCCTTCATGCCGACCAGGTGCTGGATCGCGCCCGAGATGCCGCAAGCCACGTAGAGCTTCGGCGTCACGACCTGACCGGAAGAACCGACCTGGTACGCGTGCTCGAGCCAGCCTGCGTCGACCACGGGCCGGGAGGCGCCCATCGCGCCGCCGAGTGCATCGGCGAGCGGCTGGATGACCTCCGGGAACTTCTCCGGCGCGCCCACGCCGCGGCCGCCGGAGACGATGACGTCGGCCTTGGTGAGGTCGACGCCCTTGGACTCTGCGGCTTTGGTCTCGACGAACTTGGCGCGCACGCCGGAGAGGTCGGCGGTGAGCGCCGTGACCTTCCCGTCCGTCGAGCCGTCGAAGGCTTCGGTGGCGCCGGGCTGGATCGTCGCGACCGTGCGGCCGGTGGTCGTGAGCTTCGCGTCGAGCTTGCCGTTGAACACACGCCGCACGTAGGTGATCGCGTCACCTTCGCCCTGGAGGTCGAAGCAATCGCTCACGAACGCCGCATCGAGTGCGGCCGCGATGCGCGGCGCGACGTCCCAACCACTGGGCGTGTTCGAGATCAGCACGATGTCGGCGCCCGAGGCCTCGACCGCAGCACGGATCGCTGCGGAGTACGCGTCGACGTTGTAGTTGGCGACCGCGTCATCCTCGAGGAGGAAGACCTCGCTGGCCCCCCGCTTCGAGAACTCTTCGGCCTGGGCGGCGACGCCCTGGCCGAGGACCAGGCCCTTTACGTCGTGGCCGGTCTTGGCCGCGAGTGCGGCCGCTTCGAAGGTCGCGTCGCGAACCTTCCCCTTCTGAATCTCAGCGACGATGAGGATGCTTCCCATCGGTGTTCTCCTTCAGGCGGGGCTTAGAGAAGCCCCAGCTCCTTGATCTTCGTGAGCAGCTTGCCGACCACCTCGTCGGTGGAGCCTTCGATCAGTTCGGCACCGTCCCCCTTCGGCGGGGAGTAGATGCTCTCGATCTTGGCCTTGGCGGCGCCGGCGCCGACCTGATCCGCGACGCCGAGATCGGCCCCGGTCTTCACGTCGATCGGCTTCTTCTTGGCGGCCATGATGCCCTTGAGTGACGCGTAGCGGACCTGGTTGAGGCCCGTCTGCACGGCGACGAGACACGGCGTCGGCAGCTCGACGACCTCGAGGGCGCCGCCCTCGAGCTCGCGCTCGACGGTGACCTTGTCGCCTTCGAGCTCGAACTTGACCACGGCCGTGGCGGACGGGATGCCCATCAGCTCGGCGACCATCGGTCCCACGGCGGCGAAGTTGCCGTCGTCGGCCATCAGGCCGGTGAAGATGAGATCCGGGCTCTCTTCCTTGGCGATCGCGGCGAGAACCTTGGCGATGCCGAGGGCGTCCGAGCCGTCGACAGCGTCGTCCTTCACGTGAATCGCGCGATCGGCGCCCATGCCGAGCGCGGTGCGCAGGGCCTGGGTGACGCGGTCGGGCCCGATCGAGGCCACGACGACTTCCGCTTCGCCGGCGTCCTTGGTGCGGAGCGCCTGTTCGAGGGCGTAGGTGTCGTACGAGTTGATCTCGAACTTGATGCTGTCTTCCTGAATCCAGGTGCCGTCGCCGTTTACATCGAGGCGGGCGTCCTGGTGGGGAACCTGCTTCAAGCAGACGAGGATCTTCATGGGATGCCTCCGGGGTCGGGTGAGGGTGCGAGGCTCCCAAAGGCGTCGCCTGGGGGAGCGGCGAACCAGGCACAGGCGACTGCGCCCGTGCGGGCGGGCACTCTACCGGACGCACCGCGGCTTTTCAACCGGCGCCGGAGCCGAAAGTGACTGTGATTCAGGGGGTTAGCGCGGCGGCGCAGCGCGTCAGGGAGCCGCGAGCGGTCTAGACGCCGAGGAACCCGAGGAAGTCGGTGAGCGAGGTGGCGCGCAGGAACGGGTTTCGCTGCTTTTGCTCGCCCATGGAGGAGGAGGGCGCCTCGGAATAGAGGTGGCCCGGGTAGAGCACCGTGTCGTCCGGGAGTCTCCCGAGGGTGCCGTGAAGGCTCTCGAAGAGGGCCTCGGGGTCACCACCCGGAAGGTCGACGCGCCCGCAGCTGCCGAGAAAGAGGGTGTCTCCGGAGACGAGGCTGCCGGCCTGGCCGGGCGTCTCCACGAGAAAGCACTGCGAGCCTGGGGTGTGGCCCGGCGTGTGAAGGAGGCGCACCCGCACGTCGTCGCCGAGCTCGACGACGTCGCCACCGTCGTGGCGAACCAGATCGCCTTCGCTCACGCCGGTCACTTTCCGCACCCCATCGGCCTCGAGTGCGTTCACGTGGATCGGGACGGGCGACCGCTCGAGGAGCCGGGCCAACCCTTCGATGTCCATCCCGAAGATCGAGCCGCCGACGTGGTCCTGGTGGTAGTGGGTGACGAGTGCCCCGACGACCTTCATGCCGTCGGCCTCCGCCTGGTCGAGGAGCGCGTCCACGCTCCAGGCCGGATCGACGACCACGCATTCGCGGGTCGTCGTGCTGCCGACCAGGTAGGCGAGGTTGGCCATCTGGCCGACGGGGAGTTGGCGAAAGTAGAGGGGGCTCGGGTCGCTCATCGCGTGGATCCTAGCTCGCGCCGGGGACGGCCGCGGGCCCTTGCTCCAAGTCGCACCGGCGGGGCGCATGCTTCGCCGCGCAGATCTAGGCGGCGCTCCAGTCGCCGGTCCCGCGGCCGTCCCCGGCTCGCGTGTGGGTCGGATGAGTGACGCCTCGCCCGGAAGGATGAGTGACGCCTCGCCCGGAAGGGTGGTTGTTCAGCGCTGCGTCGTTCTGAGACGGGTGGCCAGGTCGATGCCGGGCTGCCAGAGCTGGCGAGTCTGGCGGCTCGCCAGCGAGTTGGGGAGCGCGCGCATGAGGGCGTCGCGCAGGAAGCGCGCCGGGCGGTTCTTCCAGTGCGCGACCTGACCGACGCGCCATGCGGTTTGCTGCACCGTAGTGACGCGTGCCTGCTGGATCGCCGCGACCGCATTCGGGAGTCCGGTGGGGTCGGGCGCGTGCTCGGCCAATGAGAGCATGAGCGCAGCGACGTCTTCGATGGCGGTGCCGGCGCCCTGGCCGAGATTCGGAGTCATCGCGTGCGCGGCGTCGCCGATCAGCAGCGTGTGGCCTCTGCCGTAGTGGATGTTCGTGCGCTCGCAGAGATCGCTGTGGTCGATGCGGATCGAATCGTCGAGCCGCTCGAGAATCGGGTCGAGCCGAGCGTCCGCGCCGCCGAACCGTGCGCGCAGCGTGTTCGCGGTCGCGCTGCCCGGCGCCGCGGAGCCGCGCGGCGCGTTCTCGACCAGATAGACGTAGATGCGTCCCTTCGCGAGCGGGATGATGCCGATGCGGCGTCCCGGAATCCACCGCTCGGTCGTGACGTCAGGTACGAGGTCGGGCGCCTCGAGCGCGAAGCGCCAACACGTCTGGCCCGAGTAGCGGGTGTCAGCCGCGCCTTCGCCGGTGAGGGAGTGTCGCACCGCGGAGTGGATGCCATCGGCGCCGATGACGAGATCGAATCGTTCGTGCCGTCCGTCGGCGAACGCAACCTCGGCGCCACCTTGCTCGGAGGCGATGCGGTCGACGCGGGTTCCCGGCTCGAGGGGCACGCCCTCGCATGCGGCAAGCAGCGCGCGATGGAGGTCGGCGCGGTGGATGTTGATCGAGGGCGGCTCGGGCAGGATTTCGTCGGGATCGCCCTGGACCAGCGCCCGGCCCCGGGCGTCGACCAGTTCGACGCTCCCGATCGGGACGACGTCTTCGTCGGGCAGTTCGATTTCGAGTGCCTGCAGGACGGCGTTTGCATTGGCCTGGATCGTGATCCCGGCGCCGACCGTCTCGAACTTCGCGGCCTGCTCGACGACGCGAACGTCGACGCCGCGTTTCGAGAGTGCGGCAGCCGCGGTGAGGCCTCCGATGCCTCCGCCGATCACGAGGGTGCGCGGGAGAGTGGTCGACATGGCGCCGGATTGTAGGCGGAGACGGACGCCGGCCGCAGGGCCCAATGTGTGAGAGAGTCTCCGGGGCCAATCGCGCTCTGGCGTGACGGGAGGGCAGATGATGGATTCAGACAAGATCGTGCGGGAATTTTGCGAGGCTTGGGGCCGGGCGGATCTCGAGGCGATCGTCGGCGCGTTCACCGACGATGCCGTCTATCACAACATCCCGATGGCGCCGTGCGAGGGGCGCGAGCAGATTCGCACGTTCATCGGTGGGCTGTTCGGCGGGATGGTGAGTGCGGTGCACTTCGACATCCGCAAGCAGTTGGTCGCTGGGACGACCGTGATGAACGAACGCATCGACACGCTGGTGATGGCCGACCGCAAGGTGGAGCTGCCGGTGTGCGGGGTGTTCGAGCTGACGGCGGAAGGCAAGATCCGGGCGTGGCGCGACTACTTCGACGCCGCGCAGTTCGCCGGGCAGGGGAGTACGGATGGCTGAGTCGGAGCGTCGACAGCGCCTCGAAACCGAGGCGGACCTTCGTAAGATCATGTCGGAGCCGAAGGCGCGGGTCGTCGCGAAGAAGATCCGGCGCTTCGAAGAAGCCTCGCGCTTTTTCATCGACCACACCGCGTGCGTGGGGATCACCACCGCGCGTGCGGGGGGTGGCGCGGTCGTCAGCGCGCGGATCGGCGAGCCGGGCTTCCTGCACGTGGCGTCCGACCAGACGCTCTGGATTCCGGACACGGAGGAGGGCCGTGTGGGTCCTTCCTCGGAAGCGATCGGCGAGTCGGGCTTCGCCGGTCTCATCTTCCTCGTCCGCGGCATCCGCGACACATTGCGGGCCAATGGTCGGGCCACCGTCGCCGAGGGCGACGCGCTCCCAGCGCCGGTGCGAGCGCTCGCCGATCGAGCGATTCGAATCGATATCGACGAGGCGTTTCTCCATTGCCCGAAGGCATTCTTGCGCTCGAAGCTGTGGGACTCGGTGCAGCGCACAGAGTCCGCGAGTGCGGCGGACGTCGCAGCTCTCGAGCCCGCAGAGAGCGCGTTCCTCGCCGAGTCCCCGTTCGTCTTGCTGGGGACCCACGGCCCGAACGGGGCGGGGGATCTCTCGCCCCGCGGCGACCCGGCTGGGTTCGTCCGTCAAGTCGGTGCTGGCGAGCTGCTGCTCCCCGATCGTCCCGGAAATCACCTCGCAGACAGCTTGCGAAACGTGCTCGCGACCGAGGCGCTCGGACTGCTGGTCCTCGTGCCGGGCCGCGCGGAGGCGCTTTCCCTCTCGGGCCGCGCCGAACTCTGGACGGGCGACGACGTCTGGTCCGGCTCGTCGGTCAAGGGGAAGGTCCCGGAGCTCGGCTTCCGCATCGAGGTGCTAGATGCCGAGCTGCATCGCGCACCGGTGCTCGACGGGTTCTGGTCGGTGGACGCTCGGGTCGACCCCAAGACGTTCCCGACGCTCGCGCAGCTCCTGCTCACGCAGCTCGATCCGGACGGTCGTGGCAAGCGTTTCAAAGCGTGGGCACTCGACACGTCTCTCCGCCGCGACGAGAAGGTCAACCTCTACTGAAGCGCGTGGCCGTCATCGGGAGCGGGCCGAGTGGGCTCGCGGCCCTCAAGGTGCTGACACAGTTCGGCTTCGACACGGTGGCGTTCGAAGCGGGCGATCGCGTGGGCGGGCACTGGGCGTTCGGGAATGCGAGCGGCCACTCCGCCGCGTATCGCTCGCTCCGCACGAACACCCACAAAGGGATGTGTCGCTTCTCTGACTACGAAGTGCCGGCAGAGCTGCCGGACTTTCCGTCGCACGAGCAGATGGCTGGCTGGTTCGAGAGCTACGCCCGCGACTTCGGGGTGCTCGATCGTATTCGGTTCGGAGCGCGCGTGACCCGGGCGCGGCCCGTCGAGGCCGAACGCTGGGAGCTCGAGGTCGACGGAGAGGAAGGCGGCACGTTCGACGCCGTCGTCGCGGCGACCGGCAACCTCTGGGATCCCCGGTGGCCGGATCTGCCCGGGAACTTCTCCGGTGATCGGCTGCATTCCAAGGACTACCGGGACCCGACGGACCCGGTCGATTGTCGTGGACGCCGGGTGCTCGTCGTCGGCCTCGGCAACACGGCGTGCGAGCTCGCGGTCGAGCTGGCTGCGGAGGGCGGGGCCTCCGACGTGCTGCTCTCGGCGCGGTCCGGCCAGCTGATCTTGCCACGCCGTGTGAACGGCAAGTTGATGGCGCCCCCGCACCCGGCCGATCCGCTGCCGCCGCCCTTTCGCTGGTTGCCGGCGCGACTCCGTGACGCGGCGTTCGCCCGCATCCTGCCGCGCGTCTTCGAGCGCATGCTTGCGGGCATCCCGAGTCCGGTGGACGTCGGGCTCCCGCCGCCGCCCGCCGACATCTTCTCCAAGCGGTCTGTGATCAACGACGACGTTCTGGCGAGCATCGCTGAGGGCGCGATTCGCGTGAAGCCCGCGATTCGCTCGCTGTCGGCGCGGGAGGTCGAGTTCGTCGATGGCTCCAGCGAGCCGGTCGACGTCGTGCTCGCCGCAACCGGCTACGAGTTCACACTGCCGTTTCTCTCACGCGATGTTCCCGACGCGGACGGTGACGACGCCCGCTACTACCGCGGAGTCATGCACCCGAGGCATCCGACGTTGTTCGTCGTGGGCGTGATGCGCGCGTTGTGTTCGATCTGGCCGCGCTCGGAGCAGCAGGCGAACTGGATCGCGCATCGGCTCCGTGGCGACTTCGCGCTGCCTTCCGGCGCCCGGGTGGCACGCGCCGCCTATCCGATTCTTCGGGTGCCGTTCGACAACTGTCAGATCCACGCGCACGACCTGCGCCAGGATCTGCCGCGGAAGCGACGGCACGGGTGGGGCGCTACTTCGTAGGCGAGTACCAGATCGGCGACGTGTAGGCGCGCTCCTGAGTCGATGTCGGGGCCTTCTTCGGAAGCGGAATGTCGAAGCGGAACGCATCGTAGGTCGTCCAGCGGGGCGTCGGAATCTCGATCACGCGGGCGTAGTAGAACGCGCTCAGCTCGGGGTCGAAATCCGGGTCGGCCCAGACGGTGCCGAGTTCGGGGGCTCCGATGCTGTTGGTGTACGACGCCGAGGAAGCGTTCACGGTGTTGCCGACCGCCGGCAGCTTACCGTCCCGGCCGATCTTGCGGTCTCCCGACCACGCGACGTCGTAGACCTTTTCGTGCGTGGCGCCGGCCGCGTCGGCCCATCCCTTCACGATCTGGATCCGGTCGAGGTTTCCGCCGATCGGGTCTCGGAGTGCGTAGACCATGAAGCTCGGTGCGTTCGACTCGGCCCGCGCCGGCAGGTCTGCGCCCATCGGCACTCCCTTCTCGTAGCCGACGAGTGCAGGGGTGCGGCTGTCGAGGTCGGCAGCCGTGAGGTCCCACCCTCCGAAGAAGCGGACCGCCATCCGACTGCCGGTCGTCGCGTACGTCTCCTTGCGCTCCATCGCGTCGAAGATGGCTTCGCGAGAGTTCTCCGGTGCCCAGATGGCCGCGAGCCCGGAGGCGGCCATCTGCCAGCCGCGGATCTCGGCCTCGGGGCTGTCGATCAGGATGTGTTCCATCCGGCCGGGTTTGGGCTCGTAGCCGGTGTGCTTGCCGAAGAAGTTGTCTTCCTGGGCGGTCGCGAGCGAGGTGTGGCTGTCGGTCGAGCCGATCTGGCCGAACTTGTAGGGGTTGGTGCCGAGCTTCGTCTCGAGTACGAGACCGTTCTTCAGCGCCTCCCGCGCATACTCACCGGCCAGCATGTCGTCGGTCTTCGCCTCGGAGAGATCGAGGTTGCCGAACGCCCACGTCTCGTAGTCTGCGAACTCGTCGCCGGCCGACAAGAACGGGTGCGTCTCGCCATCGCCCTTGATCTGGGTGGTTTCGTACAGCGGCTCCCACTTGATACGGGCGGAAACGTACGCCTCGTCGAGCGCGGTGCCCTCGTACTGCGCGTCGATCGGGAACATGATGCCATTCGACAGGTTTCCGTTGTGCGCGATCGCGAGCACGTCGCCACCGGTCTTCTTCTCGTAGGAGTCGAGCCAGTTCCAGAGGTCGCGCGGATTGGGGCTTCCGAACGGGGGTGTGGTCGTGTAGGCGAGCATCTGGGAGGCCTTGGCCGCGCCGTCTCGATAGACGACGACGCGGTGCATGTTGGCTCCCTTGATCAGCGAGGTCCATTCGAAGCCGATGAAGGCGGTGAAGTTCCCCGGGTCGTTGAACTGCTCCGCCGTATCGATGGTTTGCTTCCACGCCGATGCGTACGGGGCGGAATCGGGCGCGTATGTGAGGCTCTCCGGAGTGGTGCCCTGCGAGAACATCTTGATCAGGTCGATGGCGACCGCGACGCCGTCACCCGCCTGGATGCGGTCGTAGTATTCCTTTCCGATCGGGTCGTTGACGATGTTCGGTGCGCCCGCGAAGAGGTCGGGGAAGAAGCCCATGTTGTCCGAGTGGTCCGCGACCACGAGGTAGTCGAGCGGGCGCGAGAGTCGGACGGGCATGCCCGAGGATGCGACGACCTCTTCGCCCCGCGCGAAGCGGTACGCGTCAGCGATGCCGAGCCGGTTGCCGAACGCACCGGCGTCGAACGACATGCCGGTGTGCAGGTGGGTGTCGCCCCAGAGGAGCTTGCTCGGTGCTTCGGCGTCGCCCACTTCGTGAGCCGCGTACGGGGAGTAGCTGGTGCCGGCGTAGTCGTTCGACAGGATTTTCGAGGCATCCGCCGGCGGCGGCATCTGTGCTGCGGCGACGGTCGCGAAGAGCATCGTGCACGAGGCAATGAGAAAGATTCGTGTGGTCGTCGTCATGGTGTTGCTCCCCGTCGTCGTCCGCCTGAAGAGAGAACCCTACCACTCCCTCCTGAAGCCCACGATCCGAGAATGACGAAAATGGGGCTGTCGCAGCTTCCCCCCGCCGGGTGAGGCGGTTCACAGCGCGAAGGGCGTGCCAACCGCATTCTCCCGGCATGCGAGATGAGGGAGTCGTCCGCTCGGTTCGCCCCCCCGCATTCGTGCGCGCGGTGGAACGCGCCGTGTTCGTCAGCGCGCTGGCAGTGGGGGCGCTCGTCTTCTTCCGTCCCACCCGTCCGCTCGGCCGCGTGTTGCTCGCGATCTGGTTCGTCGTGGCCTGGCCTCTGGCGTGGGTGGGTCGCGCGGTCGAGACCCGGCCAGTTCCTTCTCCGGGGCCAGGGGAACCGCGACCGCTCTAGAGGACGCCGCCGCTGAGGGCGCGCTAGAGCTCGACTTCGACCTCTCCGTCTTTTTCGCGCACGGGGAAGGTGGCGGCCGGGGTCGGGTCGTCCTCACACCGTCCGGTGCGCACGTCGTACGCGTAGCCATGGAGTGGGCAGACGAGCACGCCGTCGTCGAGCATGCCCTGGGCGAGACTGGCCCCCGCATGCGGGCACCAATCATCGAGGCAGAAGAGCTCTCCGGCCGCGCGTCCGACCGCGAGGATGCGGTCGCCGATGCGGATCTCGCGGACGACGCCATCCGCGAACTCGGCCGCGGCACCCACACGGTGCCACGCGGTCACTCGCCGAGAATCTTCTGGATCCAGGTCTCCACGGTGGAGAGGATCCGTTGATGCGTTTCCTCTTGCGTGTGCGGGCCCTTCTTGGTGACCTTGAACGCGTGGTCGCCGTCTTCCACCGGAAAGATCTCGGTGGGGGCCCCGATGCGCAGCGCGACTCGGCGTAGGAGGTCGAGGTTGCAGTAGCGGTCGCGCGTGCCGGTCGCGAAGAGAATGGGGCTCACCACGCGGAAGAGGCGTTCGGTGCGCAGATCGGTCGTACTGCCCTGCTTGTGCAGTGGGAACCCCAGCAGGAAGAGCCCGTCGAGCCGCAGTCGCGCGGTCCCGGCGTGGGCGGTGGCTAGCGCACCGATGTTCTTGCCGCCGACGAATACGTGAGCCGGAGCCGCCGTCGGGTCTCGGCCGAGGAGAGCGATGGCTGCGCGGAAGACCCGAAGCATCACGGCCTGGGAGTCCGGGGTCTTCTTGCCCGCCTCGACGAACGGAAAGTGGAATCGCAGCGTCAGGAGTTTCCGCTCCGTCAGCTGCTCCTGCAGATACTTGAGAAGCGGGTCTTCCTTCTGGCTGCCATGCGCGAGGATCACGCTGACGCGCGAGCCGGTAGGCCACCACTCCGGCACACCCAGGGTGGCGGGCAGGCTTTCGAGCCCGTGGACGGGCTCGCCGAGCGGAATTTCGACGCTGTCGTAACGGGCGGTGGGCTCGATTGGAATCTCCCTCCGGGGCAGCGTGGCGTATAGCAGAATGATCCGAGGCCGCCGCGGCCGACTGGCGTTACCCTTATGGTTCGCAGGCTTGCGGGCCTACCCCTGGGGGTACTCTGACGATGGAACGAGTCCTGATCACCGGAATCGCGGGCGGCCAAGGTCGCCTGCTGGCGCGTCGTCTGCTCGAGAGTCACGAGGTTTGCGGCGTCGACTGGGTGCCGTGGGAGGGCCATCCCGAGGGCGTCTCCGTCCACGAGGTCGACCTGCGCAAGAAGAAGTTCGAGGACGTCGTCCGGACCGAGCTGCCGACCATGGTCGTGCACCTGGGGATGATCCGGCATTTCCGTGGCGATGCCGGCGAGCGACACGACGTCAACGTGCGAGGAACCAAGCAGCTGCTCGACCACTGCGCGCACTATGGCGTGCAGAAGCTCGTGGTCGTTTCGAGTGGCTACGTCTACGGGGCATTTCCCGAGAACCCGTACTACATGGACGAGGATCACCCGCTCTCAGCGAGCCGCGCCTATCCGGAGATCCGCGATCTCGTCGAGGTCGACACGCTTGCCTCGGCGTTCATCTGGAAGTACCCCCAGATTCGCACTTGCGTGCTTCGTCCGGTCAACGTGCTCGGCTACTTCGTGCGCTCGATGATCGGCAGTTACCTGCGGATGGAACGGATCCCGACCATGATGGGCTTCGATCCGATGATGCAGTTCATCCACGAAGAAGATGTCTGCGAAGCGATCGCTCTCGCGCTCGAGCACGGCCTACAGGGCGTGTTCAACGTCGCCGGTCCCGGGCAGGTCCCGCTCCATGTGGCCGTCGACGAAACGGGCGGCAAATCGCTTTCGTTGCCCGAGCCGCTCGCGCGACCGATCTTCGACCGGCTGTTCCGAATGGGGCTCTTTCCGTATCCGGCGGGCGCGCTCGACTACATCAAGTATCCGGTCACACTTTCGGGCAAGCGCTTCGTCGAGGCCACGAACTTCCAGCCGCTCTTCAGTCTGGAAGAGATCTTCCACAGCATGGCGCGATAGACGCTTCGATGGCTGAATCCCGTTCGCGGTGGCTTCGGACGCTCACCGAGCTTGTCGGGGCTGCCACGCCGCTGGCCGTTCGTGACCTCCGGTCGGAAGTTTCCGACAAGCTCCGCAAGGTGCCGACTCGATTGAACGAGTTCGGCTACGACGCCTGGGGCATGCGTCCTGCCGATCTCGTCGATCAACTGACGCTGTCTGGAGCGCTGCACCGCTGGTATTTCCGGGTCGAGACTCACGATATCGAACGCGTACCGGGCGGCCGGGTTCTGCTCATCTGCAACCACGCGGGTCAGCTGCCGTTCGACGCCATGATGCTCGGGATGACGATGTTGCTCGAGGCCAACCCGCCCCGTGTCGCGCGTGCGATGGGCGAGTACTTCATCCCGCGTCTCCCGTTCCTCAACGTGGCGGCGGCGCGGGGGGGACAGATGGTGGGAACTCCCGAGAACTGTGCGCAGCTGCTCGAGGCGGACGAGTGCGTGATGGTCTTTCCCGAGGGCGTGCGCGGCATGAACAAGCTGTATCGAGATCGCTATCGGCTGATGCGGATGGGGCTGGGTTTCATGCGTCTCGCTCTCGAGACGGCCACGCCGATCGTCCCGGTTGCGGTGGTCGGCTCGGAGGAGCAGAACCCCGGCCTCGCGAACCTGCTCTCGCTCGCGCGCCCGCTGGGTCTCCCCGCGTTGCCCGTGACGGCCACGTTCCCGTGGCTCGGTCCGCTCGGTCTATTGCCGATGCCGGTCAAGTATCGCATCCACTTCGGTGAGCCGATCTGTTTCGAGGGTTCCCCGAACGAGGACGACGCCGCGATCCAGGAGCGTGTCGACGGTGTGAAGAGTGCCATCGAGCAGCTGCTCGCGTCCGGCCGGGCCGCGCGATCTGGAGTGTTCTCGTGAGGGTCTCGAAGGCGGTCGCAATCGGAGCGACGGGGTTCATGCTCGCGTGGGGAAGTGGCTGTGCGTGGTTCGGTTCGGGGGGACTGGCGGACGCCGCGCCGGATTCTTTCGCCGAGCGACTCGAGGGGCTCGGGGATACGAAGCCGGGCCGACCGACACGAGTGCTCTGGATCTCGTTGTCCGGGCTCGAGGCGGGAGCCTCGACTCGGGAGTTGCCGTGGGTCGGTCGGCTCGCCGAGCACGGAGCCGCGGCCGAGAGGCTGGTAGTGTCGGCACCCTCCGCGGTGCAGCCCGCACACGCGACGCTCGTCACGGGCCGCAGCCCGGCAGACCACGGGGTGAGCGCCGATCATCCCCTCGGCGACCGCGGCGTCCGTCCGGAAGTGTCGGTCCATGCGAGTCAGCTCACGGGTCCGGCGCTCTGGCACGAGACGCAGCGGCGCGGATTGGCGGTGGCGGCGCTCGATTGGCCGGGCACGACCGGAGCCGATCTGCCCGACCTGCTTCCCGACGAGCTGCCGCTCCGAAAGGGAGATCGATGGCCGGAGTTGATCGAGGAGGGCGCGACGCCGTGGTTGGTCGAGCGAGCCGAGGCGGCCCCGGTAGCCGCCTGGTTTCCCGGCCGGCAGCGAGATGCGTTCCTCGTCAGTGCGGCTTGTGAGCTGCTTCAGCGTGAGCTGCCACCCGCGCTGCTCATGGTCCGCCTCAGTCAGGCCCCCGCGGCACTCGCGCTCTCCGGGCCGGCGAGCGCGCCGGCGCACGAAGCGCTCGAGCGGGCCGACGCGGAGGTGGGTCGGCTGCTCGCCTGTGCCGATGCGGCCGGCGCGCTCGCGGGAGCCGCCGTCGTGGTGACGGGCGATATCGCGTGGTTCCCGGTGCATACGGCCGTGCGCCCGAACTCAGTGCTTCTCGATGCGGGGCTCATCGAGCAGGACCGCACCGGGGTGGTTGGGTGGGCGAGCCTCTCTCGATCGAACGGGGCGTCCGCGTTCGTCTACGCTGAGAACGCGCGGGCGGCCGTCACCGCCCGGAGCGCGTTGGCCGTGGCGGCGGAAACCAGCGGCGCGTTTCGGATCGTCAGTGCGGATGAGATGATCGAGCGAGGAGGCGACCCGCAGGCCTGGTTCGGCCTCGATGCGCGACCCGGCTACGTCTTCCTCGACGGAGCATTCGGGCCCTTCTTGTCGGCGTCTCCGGTTCGCGGAGCGGCGGGTCGGCTTGCCGAAGACCGTCCGGGCTCCCCGGGCTTCGTCGCTTTCGGCCAAGGGGTTCGCCAAGCCGTACGGGTTCCGGAGCTCGATCAACGGGACGTCGCACCGACGCTGGCGGAGCTGCTCGGCTTTCCCCTCGAGAGTGCCGAGGGACATCCGCTCATCGGAGTCCTCGAGTTCGCGAAGCCCGTCGCGCCCGTTCCGATCGGGCCGCAGTGACCCGAACCCGACATCGGGCTCGGCTCGCAACGGTCGTGTTCCTGCGTCGCGGCGACGACGTCCTGTTGCTGCGCCATCCGGAGCACAAAGATCGCTTCCCGGGGTGCTGGGACGGCATCGGGGGGCACGTCGAGCCCGAGGAGGACCTCCACGAATCGGCACTGCGGGAGTTGCGCGAAGAGTCGGGGATCGCGATCTCGCGCCTGCAGCTGCGGGGTGTGATTCACGAGTCAGGAATGGTGGGGCATCACTATGTGGTGTTCCTTTTTACCGGCGACGCTCCCGCGGGCGAAGTCCATTCTCCGGAGGGCCTGGAGCTGGCTTGGCATCCGGTCGGGCAGCTGGCGGGCATCCCGCTGGTGGAGGATTTGCGCCATTGGCTGCCGGCCCTGCTCGGGGCGCGCGAGACGCTCTTCATCACCGAGCGCTACGATGGAGGCGATGGCTTGCTCGAGGTCCGGATCGGATCCGAGCCGGTCTTTCGCGCCCCGTCGGAGTTAGCCGAGTGACTGAGCCCACTTCCGTGGAAATCGAACTCAATCCGCAGGAGCGTCGCGTCTACGACAAGGTGCGCGCGCGCGTCGTGCCCGAGGCCAGGAGTCGCCGCTCGGGCCTCCGCGACATGCTGCTCTTGATGCCAGACCTGACGGTGCTGCTCCTGCGTCTCTTGCGGGACGACCGGGTGGCTCCGGGGGACAAGGCCATTGGCCTGCTCGGCGTCGGCTACGTGCTTTCGCCGATCGACCTCATGCCGACTTTCATCTTCGGACCGTTCGGGTTGGTGGATGACATCGTGGTGCTGACGGCGGCATTGTCCCGGATCCTGAATCATGTCCATCCTGATGTCGTTCGTCAGCATTGGCCCGGCAAGGGGGACGCGCTCGAAGCCGTGCAAGGGGCCTCGGAGTGGTCCGAGCGGCAGGTCGTCGGTCGTCTGCGCGGAGTCATGAAGCGCATCCTCGGTTGACGCTGCTGCATCCCGCGACGGATTCGTTCGATCGCGGAATGCTCGATGTGGGCGACGGCCAGCGGATCCATTGGGAGGTGAGCGGCCACCCGGAGGGTCGGCCTGCGGTTCTGCTGCACGGCGGGCCGGGGTCGGGCTCCACGACCAGCACGCGCCGCTTCTTCGACCCGGCCGCGTTTCGAATCATCCAGTTCGATCAGCGCGGCTGTGGTCGAAGTGCGCCGCACGCGAGCGAGCCGCAAGCGGATCTTTCGGTGAACACGACAGAGCACTTGCTCGCGGACCTGGACCGCCTGCGCGAGCACCTCGAGGTCGAACGATGGCTGGTCTTCGGTGTTTCGTGGGGTTCGACGCTGGCTCTCGCGCATGCACAGCGCCATCCCGATCGGGTGGTCGCACTCGTGCTTGCCGGCGTCACGATGACACGGCAATCAGAGATCGACTGGCTCTATCGTGACATCGCACCGCTGCTCCCGGAAGCGTGGGCTCGGTTCGTGGCAGGCGTGCCCCCGTCCGAGCGCGGCGGGTGCCTCGTCGAGGCCTACCACCGCTTGCTGCACACGCCAGATCCTCAGGCGCAGGAGCAAGCCGCTCGAGACTGGCACGACTGGGAGGCGGCCTCGTTGTCGACGGATCCCGGCGCGCCACCCCCGCCCCAGTGGGCGGATCCGGACTATCGGCTGGCCCGCGCCCGGATCGTCACCCACTACTTCCGCCACGCCGCGTGGCTCGAAGACGGGGCGCTGCTGCGGGGTGCACCCGCGCTCGCGGAGATTCCGGGCGTCATGGTCCAGGGCCGGCTGGATCTGCAGGGCCCGCCCGAGACCGCTCGCGAACTTGCGGCGGTGTGGCCTCGCGGCGATCTCGTGATCGTGGAAGATGCCGGCCATTCGGCGCGCGACTCGGGAATGACCGAAGCGATTGTCGCCGCGACGGACCGATTCGCGATGAGCGGGTAGGCCCTGCAGTCGCACTCTGGCTGGGTTCCGGCGCAGGGACGGGCGAGGGGGCCTCCGCGAGCGAACCCCCAAAAAAGAGAACGCCGCGCGGCGAACGCGGAGTTCACGGCGCGACGCACAGGGTCAAGGGGCTGGATGGGGGAGGCCGGAGCGAAAATCAGCGGAGCGCGCGAAACCCTCCGAGGAGGCATCCACAACCGCAGCGTGAGCCATTTCGCGCAGGCCTCCCCCATTCAGCCCCGTCGGTCGCTCGCTAGCGAAGCTCTGCGGCGGGACGCTCGACGCAGCGGGTTCCGCCCCGCTCCATCTCGACCATGCAGAGGTTGCAATGCGAGCAGCGTCCGGCGCGGAGATCGCCCGTCTGCATGCGGGCGACGAGATCGGGATCGCGAATGAGTGCGCGACCCATCGCGAGGAAGTCGAACCCTTCTGCGACCGCGGCCTCCATCGTCTCGAGCCGGTTGATGCCTCCCAGGAGGATGAGTGGCAGCGAGAGGGCTTCGCGGAAGCGCCGCGCCGACTCGAGAAAGAACGCCTCCTCGAACTTCCACGGGCGGAGGAGTCGCTTGGCGAGGACGCGCATCCCGAGGCGCGCGAGCCAGTGCTTCTGGTTGGCGATCATTTCACGCGCGGGGACGTCGCCGCGCATCAAGTAGAATGGAGACTTGGTCGTGTGACCGCCGGTCAGTTCGAGGGCGTCGGCCGAGCCATCTTCTTCGAACCAACGCGCGACCTGGACGCCCTCGTCGAGCGTGAGGCCGCCCTTGAAGCCGTCGTCCATGTTCAGCTTGGCCCAGACGGCGGCGCGCCCAGCGGTGGCTTCGTAGACAGCCCGCATCACCTGTCGCGGGAAGCGCGCGCGGTTCTCGAGGCTGCCGCCGAACTCGTCGCGGCGCCGATTGTTCCACGGGCAAAGGAACTGAGAGATCAGATAGCCGTGGCCGGCGTGGACTTCGATCCCTGAAAAACCGGTGTCGACCGCCATGGCCGCGGCTTCTGCGAACTTGCGGGCGAGCCGGTCGAGGTCGGCCGGGCTGGCTTCCCTCGCGAACGTCTGGGCGTGCGGACTGAACGTGCGAGAGGGCCCGATCGGCCTCTCCTTCATCGCGTGCGGGCTTGCGAACCACCCGGCATGGCCGAGTTGGATCGCCGCCTTCGCGCCCTCGGCGTGCATCGCGTCGGTGAAACGCCGCAGGCCCGGCAGGGCCTCCTCTCGCATCCACATCTGGTGCTTGAAGGTGCGCCCTTCAGAAGCGACGGAGCAGTAGGAGAGCGTGCTCATCCCGACGCCGCCCGCCGCGAACTCGCGGTGGAAGTCGATCAGCGCGTCGGTCATCAGGCCGTCGCGCGACATGCCCTCGTTCGTGCCGCACTTGATGACGCGGTTGCGGAGCTGGACGGGGCCGAGGCGCGTGGTGGAGAAGACGGGAGATGCGTGGGTTGCGGGTGCTTCGCTCAGACGGGCCTCCGGGGAGATCGTCAAGTCTGCCTGAGGCGCCGCCGCTGCGCGAGGGAAATTACGATCGCGGCTCCGATCGCGAGCGCAGCCGTGGCGTGGGGCTCCGGAACCGGGCTGAATGCGATGGCGCGCAGCGGATCGCCGGCGACCGCGCCGCCGGCAACGAGGGTGATCGGACCGAAACCGTCGGTGGTCTGGACCTGAACGAGCGAGTTGTCAGCACGCTCGAGGATGAACAGACCGCCGTCGCCCTCGCTGAATGCACCGTCTCCGAAGGTGCTCGGGACGGAGCCCATCGGAGTGAGGCTCCCGTCGGTGAGATCGATCGCCTCGAGCTGCGCCGCACCGTTCGGGTCCCAGGCATAGTAGAGATCGCGCACGTCGTCGTAGGCCGAGGCGTCGATGTCGAGCGCAGGGCTGTCGACGACGGGACTCGTCGCCCCCGTGTCCGGGTCGACCGTGATCAGCTCGTGCGTCGCGTTGTCCGCGCCGAACGAGGCGACCAGCGAGTCGACGGAGTCGACGTAGACGAGCGAGTCGAAGGTTCCGATGGAGTTCGAGTCGCCGAGGAAGGCGAGCTCGCTACCGACTCCGGTCGCGATGTCGTACTCGACGGCGGTGAACTCGAGAACGCCGCCACCGAGGTCGACGAGGCTCATACCGATCAGACGGTCCCCGTCCGGGACGTTGTCGAGCGCGTACAGCAGCCGCGCGTCGAGGCCGTGTGCACCGATCGTCCGCACCCGGGACGGGTCGGTGAGATCGATCTCGACCAGGTGGGTCTCGGTGATTCCGTAGAGATAGAGAGCCGAGGCCGGGCTCGATAGCACCAAAGCGACGATCGAGGCGGCGAGCGCACGGTGCATGGCGGGTCCTCCAGGACCCAAGTATTCGCCGTCCGAGGCGGGCGGAATATCCCCCCTTCAGGGGATGGTCGCCGCGAGGCGCTCGCGCCACTCTTTCGGGATCCGGCGCGGGCGGCCGCTCGCCTCATCGACCATCGCGTGCTCCGTGACGCCGGTGACGAGGGTCGCGTCGGCGAGCCGGATTGCGTAGGCCATCGCGAGGGACGCTCCGCGCACCCAGATGGGCCAGGTGTCGATCTCGAGTGGGTCGTCGTAGCGCGCCGGCTGGTGGTAGTCGACTGTGACGTGCGTCGTTGCGAAGTGGAGGCCTTCGGCGACGTAGTCTCGATACGGGCGGTGGTGCTCGTCGAGCCAGACGATCCGCGCGAGCTCGAAGAAGCGGATGTAGTTCGAGTGATGGACGATGGCCATGGCGTCGGTCTCGTAGAACGCGACCCGGTGGGTCACCGTCGAGATGAGCGCGCCCTCGGGCGGGCCCACGCGGTCACGAGACACGGACCTAGAAGGAGTCCTTGGCAGCACGACGTTCGGCGAGCTCCGCCGTCGTCTTGGAGCGCATGAACGGGTTCGTCTCGTGCTCTTCGGCGATCGTGCTCGGGATCGTCATCTCGGCCGGCGTCGCGTCGTGCCAGTCGGCCGCCTTGTTCGCGCGGATTCCGCGGACGCGTTCGAGCTTGCTCTTGACGGCTGCGTTCGCAGGCTCGGCGTGCGCGGCGAAGACGAGATTGCCTTCGGTGTATTCGTGCCCGCAGAAGACGCGCGTGTCGCCCGGGAGCGCGCCCAGCTTCTGCATCGCATCGAACATCATCTCGGGGTCTCCCTCGAACAGTCGCCCGCAGCCGCCCGCAAAGAGGGTGTCGCCCGAGAAGACGGCCTTCGCGTCGTCGAAGACGTACGCGATGTGGCCCATCGTGTGCGACGGGATGAAGAAGATTCGAGCGGTCTCGTTGCCGACGGAGACAGAGTCGCCCTCGTCGAGACCGTCGGTGAAGCCCGGCAGTCTCCCGCTGTCCGAAGGGTGACCGAACACCGGTGCGCCGTACTTCTCGGCGAGCGCGGGGTTCGCCATCGAGTGGTCGGGGTGATGGTGCGTCGAGAGGATCTTGGTGATCTTGCAGCCGATCTCCGAGACCTTTGCGATCACCGGGTCGGCCTCGGGCGCGTCGACGATCGCGGCTTCGCCGGTCGCTTCGCACACGAGCAGGTAGGTGTAGTTGTCGCCAAGCGTCGGGATGCGTTCGATTCGGAGGCCCATGGCGGCGAAGCTACCTCACAGCAGCGGGAGCTGGTAGGAGTCGGGGTCGGGCGTTTCGGCGCCGGGCGCGGACACCGGGGCCGGTTCGTAGCCGGGTTCGTTCGCGAACTGCGGGCAGCGACTGCGGTATTCGCACCAGCGGCAGAGTGCCGACTCGCGTGGCTCCCATTCGGTCTCGGCCCGCACGCGATCCATCAAGGCGATGGTGTCGGAGCGGAGAGCTTTGAGTTGCTCGGGGGTCCGCTGCGAGACGCGCGTCACGCCGGAGAGCAAGTAGTGCCAGACCAGGCGGACCTCTCCCTGTTCGCCGAGTTCGTCGCGCAGTGCGAGTTCGTAGAGCGCGAGCTGCCGGTCGCGATCCACTTCCTTCTGGCGCGGGACACGCTTGCCTGTCTTGTAGTCCTGGATCTCGAGGACCCCGTCCGAGGCGCGGACGACGCGATCGATGAAGCCGCGGATGGCGTACTCGCCGTCCGGGTCGAGGCGAACATGGATGCGACGTTCGAGACCGAGGGTTTCGCCGTCATCGAACGGGTAGAAGCGTCGGTAGGCGTTCTCGAGGCAGCGTTCGCCGGCGGCGATGTAGTCCTCGACCGTCATGTCGTCTCGGACGATGCGGATTCGTTCGGCATCGAAAGTCTCGCGCCAGTTCGCGTGGAAGCGCTCGAACACGCGTTCGAGAGAGGGAACGAGGCCTCGACCGGCGAACTCGTAGAGGCGTTCCATGACCTCGTGGACGCGCTTGCCGACGAACGCCTCGATGCCTTCGCTGTCCGCGGGGAGCTTGAGCAGGTAGCGGAACTGGTATTTCTTGGGACAGTTCTCGTACGAGCTCAAGCTGGAGTGACTTTCGACCCGTCCCATACGGGGGCAGTATAGAGGCCAAGTCCCCGTGGGTCCTCCGCTTTATCGGCCTGTTTTCGCGGGAACGCCCGTGCGCGCTACACTTCCCGGCCACGGACTCCGCTGCGCCCCCAGGGAGTTGTCCCGATGCCCCATCGCCCGGAAGACCCTGCCTCGCTGCAGGCCAGTTACGCCGCCACCGTGCGGGCGTTGTCTGAGTCCAGTGATGACGCGCTCTCGAAGGCCGATCAAGAGGGACATCTCGTCTGGGACGAAGTCGTCGCGTGGGGGGACCGGGTCCGGCGAGTGGTCCTCCACGAGCGCGACCAGAGTTCTCTGCGTTCGGAGGTGCCGACGCTCGGCGAGCGCCTCGAAGCGTTTCTTCGTCAGGTCTGTATCCCGGAGACGCTCGATCCCACGGCCACCGTGGCGGAGTTCATTCGCGCGCTGCCGCACGTGCGCGAGCAGCTCGCCGAAGACGTCGAGGCGGCGTTCGAGGGCGACCCGGCCGCCAAGAGCTTTGCGGAGATCATGGTCGCCTATCCGTCGATCCACGCGATCGCGACCTATCGACTCGCCCACGTGCTCCAGCGGCTGGGGGTTCCCCAGGTGCCGCGAATCATGGCCGAGCACGCGCACGCGCGGACGGGTATCGACATCCACCCCGGCGCGCGGATCGGTCGACGCTTCTTCATCGATCACGGGACGGGCGTGGTGATCGGTGAGACCAGCGAGATCGGAGATCGCGTGCGGCTCTATCACGGTGTCACGCTCGGCGCGTTCTCACCGCGGCGTGGGCAGACGATCAGAGGCACGAAGCGTCATCCGACGATCGAAGACGACGTGACGGTCTATCCGGGCGCAACGATTCTCGGCGGCGAGACGGTCGTCGGCACCGGGAGCATCGTGGGCGGCAACGCCTACCTCATGGAATCGGTGCCGCCGGGTTCGCGCGTCGTGCCCGATCCGCCGCGCCAACTCATTCGCCAACGCGACGGCGAGGGCTCGCCGGAGCAGCTCCACTGGGAGATCTGAAGCGCTCGCCGGGCGCGCGGTGAGCGACGCGCGGCCCGACGATCCGCGGCCCGACGATCCGCGTCCCGACGAGCTCCTCGAAGATGTCGCGGTCGTGCGTGCGCGGATCGACGCGCAGCTCGACGGAGTCGGCTGCGTTCTCGCGGTGATGAGCGGGAAGGGCGGCGTCGGCAAGAGCGCCGTGGCGGTGAACCTGGCCGTCGCTCTAGCGCGCAGCGGGCAGCGCACCGCGCTCCTCGATGCGGACGTGAACAGCCCATCGCTCGCCAAGATGCTCGGTCTGCGTGGCTTGCCCGTGCGGCTGCAGGGCGACGAGTTGCTCCCGACTCCCGCGGCCGCGGGCCTCGTGTTGCAGAGCATGGACTTCTTTCTGCAGGGCGGGCAGGCGCTTTCGTGGGACGGGCTCGAGGGCGAGGGTGCCCACCTGCGCAGCGTCCTCGAGGATGCTGCTCTCGGCGACCTGCTCGGCCGGACGCGCTGGGGCGAGTGCGACTTCCTCGTCGTCGACCTGGCGCCCGGGGCCGATCGCATTCCGGCGCTCGGGCGCGTGACGGGTCGCATCGACGGGGCCATCGCAGTGACGATTCCGACGGAGGTCGCGCTGCTCTCCGTCGAGAGGTCGGTTCGGCGTGCGCGCGAGGCGCGCGTCCCGCTGCTCGGCATGGTCGAGAACATGGGGACCGCGGTTTGTCCGCACTGTCGCGAAGAGCATTCGCTCTACCGGGAGGCGCCGGTCGAGCGGGCGGCGGCCGATCTCGGGCTTCCGCTCCTGGCCCGCGTTCCGTTCGATCCGGGCCTGGCGGCTGCCGCCGACCGGGGCGAAGTGTTCGATGCGGAGGGCGACTCGCCTGCAGGACGCGCGTTCGCGACACTCGCGGAGCAGGCGCTTGCCTATGAGCCGCCGGGCCCCGAAGGAGACAGCTGGTGAGACTTGCCGTCCTCGTGATCCTGGTGGTGCTCTGGTCCGGAGGGCCGGGAAGCACGGCCGCGATCGCCGCAGAAGAAGGCTGGGGGTACGAACTCGCCAACGAGCTGATGAGCCCGTTCTGCCCGGGTCGCGCGCTCGCAGAGTGTCCGAGCCCAAACGCGGTCAAGCTGCGGGCGTGGATCATCGACCAGGACAAGGCGGGCGTCCCGCGCGCCGACGTCGAGGCGGAGCTCTATACGAAGTGGGGAGACTCACTGCGCCAGACGCCGCGGGCCGAAGGCGTCGGGCTCGTCGCCTACGCGATCCCGGTGATCGTCGTGTTCTCGGGCGCCGGCCTGCTGGCGCTCTTTCTGGGCCGCCGCCGCGTCGAACCGGTTGCCGCTCCGCCGGCTGACCCCTCGGAGACTCCCTCCACGGCAGACGCGGAGCTCGAGGCGGCGCTCGAGCGCGAACTCGCGCAGGCCCCGGCTGACCGCTGGTGAAGGTCTACACCCGCCGCGGCGACGGGGGTCAGACCGATCTGTTCGGCGGTGATCGAGTGGGAAAGGACGACGATCGCGTCGAGGCCTACGGCGCGGTCGACGAGCTGAACGCGACGCTCGGGCCGGCTGCGGCGGCGAGCCCGCACGAAGACGTGATCGCGCTCGTGCAACAGATCCAGAGCGCATTGTTCGATCTCGGCGCCTATCTCGCGACGCCGGATGCGGCACGCCGAGAGAAGAGCAAGGTGCCGATGCCGAGCGCCGAGGACATCGCGGACCTCGAGGCTCACATCGATGCGTTCGAGGAAGAGCTCGAGCCGCTCCGCAGCTTCGTGTTGCCGGGAGGCACCGCAAGCGCCTCCGCCTTCCATGTGGCCCGCACGGTTTGCCGGCGGGCGGAGCGGCGGGTCGTCTCGCTCGGGAGAACACAAGAGCTCGACCCGTTGGCGGTCGGCTACCTGAACCGACTATCCGATCTGCTCTTCGTGATGGCGCGGCTCGAGAACCGGCGCGCCGAAGTCCCGGACGTCCCCTGGGTGGGTCGGAGCCGGTAGCGCGCCGAGGTAGCGCACGGGCTGCTCCAGCTGGAGCCGCAGCCACGTGCCGACCGCGAGTCCGAACAGCAGCGACATCAACAGCGCGAAGAGGATGGAGCGGATCACCTTCATCGCGGCTTCGCCAGCGCGTCTTCGATCTCGCGTCCGAGGCGGTCGACGAGCAAGAAGCCGGAGGTCTCCGGCTCTGCCGCCACGCGCTCGGCCAGGGCTTCTTCGCCGCCGAGCGCGCCGATTCCGAACGAGCCGTAGCGTGTGCGCAAGCGCTCGGAGACGTAGCGATCGCGACCGCGGGAGCGCCTTGCGATGCGTTCACCCGAGGCGTCGAGCGTTTCTCGGTGGCGATCGAATGCCTCGAGGAGCGCTTCGATTCCAGTTCCGTCGCGGGCCGACGTGAGCACGACCGGGGCGACCCAGCCCGGAGCGCCCGCGCGTTCGCCGAGCCCGAGGCCGCTCTCGAGCTCGCTGGCACTTCGTTCGGCGAGCGCCCCCTGATCGGCCTTGTTGACGACGAACACGTCCGGAAGCTCGAGCACGCCCGCCTTCATGAACTGGAGGAGATCGCCGGCGCCAGGCTGCGCGACGAACGCGAGCGTGTCGACGAGATCAGCAATCTCGGACTCCGACTGTCCGACTCCGACCGTCTCGACGATCACGTGGTCGAAGACCGCGGCGAGGAGGGTCACGCCGGCGCGCGTGGCCTCGGCGAGTCCTCCGAGTCGGTCGCGCGCCGCCATCGAACGAAAGAATACGCCCGGATCGTTGGCCCCGGCGCGGACCCGGATGCGGTCGCCGAGAAGTGCGCCGCCGGTCCGTTGGCTGGAAGGATCGACTGCGATCACGCCGACCGTCTCTCCGCGCGCACGAAGCTGCCGAATGATCGCATCGAGCAAAGTCGACTTGCCTGCGCCCGGCGCGCCCGTCAGTCCGATGCGAGCGGCACCCGCGGTGCCCGTCTCCCGTTCGATCGTATCGAGGAGGACGAGCGCTTCGGCTCGGCGAGCGGGGCGGGCATCGTCGGCGAGGTTCAGGGCTTCGGCGACGGCGCCGCGGTCGCCCGCTGCGAGCCGGGCTCGCAGATCAGTGGACAGCGGAAGTCTCCCCGACGACGTCGACGATCTCGGCCATGATGCGGGTGAGGTCGAAGTCCTTCGGGGTGTAGACGCGCTTCACGCCCGCTTCGCGCAGCGACTCGGCGTCTTCATCGGGAATGATCCCGCCGATCACCACGGGGATCTCGAGCTGCTCCTTGGCCAGCAGGTCGAGCACCTCGCGAACGAGAGTCGTGTGGGAACCCGAGAGAATCGAGAGCCCCACGACGTGGACGCCTTCGTCGCGTGCGGACGAGACGATCTCTTCGGGTGTGAGCCGGATCCCCTCGTAGACGACCTCCATGCCGACGTCGCGCGCCCTCACGGCGATCTGCTCGGCACCATTGCTGTGGCCGTCGAGTCCCGGTTTGCCGACGAGGATCTTGATCGGCCGGCCCAGGCGTTCGCCGAGCGCGTGCACGCTGCGCCGCACCTTCTCGGTTTCTTCGGTCGCGCCGGCCACCGCGGTGGCGACCACTCCCGTCGGCGCGCGGTACTCCCCAAAGACGTCGCGCAGAGTCTGCGCCCATTCTCCGGTCGTGACGCCTTCCTTCGCGCAGCGGATCGACGCGGGCATCACGTTGGAGCCGGCCTTCAAGGTGTCGGCCAGGTGGCGGAGCGCCGCGGCGGCCTCGTCGGCATTTCGCCGCTTTCGGAACGCCTTCAGGCGTTCGATCTGCTCGCGCTCGGCCGATTCGTCGACCTTCAGAATGCTCTGTTCTCCGGCCGTCAGCGGAGACGGTTCGGCCTCGGTGTACGCGTTCATGCCGACGACGGTCGTCTCGCCTGCCTCGATCGAACGCACCCGGCGCGTGTGCGACTCGACGAGCTGACGCTTCATGTACGCGTTTTCCACGGCCGCGATCGCGCCCCCCATCTCAAGGACCTTGTCCAGCTCGGCCCGTGCCGCGGTCTGCAGTTCCTGCGTGCGCGCCTCGATGACGTGGGACCCATCGAAGAGGTCGCCGTACTCGAGGAGGTCGGTCTCGAACGCGAGGATCTGCTGGATTCGAAGCGACCACTGCTGGTCCCACGGACGCGGCAGGCCGAGCGCCTCGTTCCACGCGGGGAGCTGCAGTGCGCGGCAGCGTGCCTTTTTTGAGAGCGTGACACCGAGGGTTTCGAGCACGATCCGGATGACGTTGTTCTCGGGCTGCGCCTCGGTGAGCCCCAGGCTGTTCACCTGGACTCCGTAGCGGAAACGACGTTCCTTCGGGTTCTCGACGCCATAGCGGTCGCGACCGAGCTCGTCCCAGATCTCGGTCATCGCGCGGCCCTTGCAGACCTCTTCCACGAACCGGATCCCCGCGTTCAGGAAGAACGAGATGCGTGCGAACACCTGCCCCATCGCTTCCTCGGGTATGTCGTCCCGTGCGCGCACGGCGTCGAGGACGGTGACGGCATTCGCCATCGAGTACGCGATCTCCTGCACCGGCGTCGCGCCGGCTTCCTGCAGGTGATACGAGCAGATGTTGATCGGATTCCATTTCGGAATCTCGTGGACGGAGTACGCGACCATGTCGCTGATGAGTCGCAGGGAGGGCTCGGGTGGAAAGACGTAGGTGCCCCGCGAGAGATACTCTTTGACGATGTCGTTCTGGGTCGTCCCTGTGAGGTCACCGGGCGCGACACCCTGACGCTCAGCGGTCGCGACGTACAATCCCAGGAGCCACGCTGCGGTCGCGTTGATCGTCATCGACGTGTTCATGCGATCGAGGGGGATCTCCTGGAAGAGAGTCTCCATGTCCTCGATGTGCGAGATCGGCACGCCGACTTTGCCGACCTCACCCCGTGCGAGCGGGTGGTCGGCGTCGTACCCGGTCTGCGTCGGCAGGTCGAACGCGACCGAGAGGCCGGTCTGCCCCTTGGCGAGGTTCGTGCGGTAGAGCTCGTTGCTGGCCCGGGCCGAGCTGTGGCCCGAGTAGGTGCGGAACACCCAGGGCCGGTCGCGTTCGGGTCGCGCTGACGCCACGGGAGCCTCCTGACTCGGTTCCAAGTGATCGAAAATACTAGCGAATCAGAGGGTCGAATCGAGGTACCCTGACGCGTCCACGGGGAGGCCCGCATTGAGATGATCGACCCTGACGTCCACCCGATCAGAGGAGCCACCGTCGAGAGACGGAGCTGCCCCGATGTGCGGCGGCTCTTCGAGCGATAGACCCGGAGTCGGCGTGGAACGGTTCTTCGACAGAGCGCAGCGGTGGGGTCCGTCTGTGTCTATCGGTGCTCTGGCCATCGCGCTCGGTGCTCAGAAAATCCGCAGCTTCGACTATTGGTGGCAGCTCCGGACGGGGCAACTCATCGCGGAGACGGGCGCGGTGCCACGCGTGGACGTTTTCAGTTACTCGGTGGCCGGAGAACCGTATCTGGACATCCACTGGCTGCACCAGCTCGGGTTGCATGCGCTCTACGGGTTCGGGGGGCACGCGGGAGTCGTCGCCGGAAAGATCGTGCTCGTGCTGCTGCTCTCAGGTTTCGTCGCGGCGATCGGATGGAGGCGGGATCGGGTCTGGGTCACCGCGCTCGGTGTCGGCGCAATGTTGCTCGTAGCGAGCGACAGGCTGATGCCTCGGCCCGAGCTCCCTTCGTTCGTGCTGCTGGCGGCGATGCTCTGGCTCTTGGATCGGGACGAGCGGAAAGGGGATTACTGGCTGTTCGCGATCGTCCCGCTTGAGATTCTCTGGGCCAATCTACACGGGCTCTTCGCGCTCGGCGTTGCGCTCTGTGGAATCGCTCTTGCGGGCGAATTGCTGCGCCCGTTGCTCGTGCCGGACACGGCGCTCCGGACTCGACGCGTGCTCCGTCTGGGTGGCCTCAGTGCACTCGTGGTGCTCGCGACCCTCGTGAACCCGAATATGGTGGAGGGTGCGCTCTACCCGTTGCGCCAGCTCGGGATGATCGGAACCGCAGAAACACGCGGGTTGTTCGGAGAATGGATCCAGGAGCTGCAGCCCACCCTCGGCGGAGCACTCGCTCTCCCGCCGCTAGCGCTCGCCCTGCCGACGCTCCTCGCATGCGCGTCGTTTCTGGCGATGGCGCTGCATTGGCGCCGGTTCGAGGCGCGCGATCCGCTGCTCTGGGTGGCATTCGGCTACCTGGCGCTCTCCGCGCACCGGAACCTCGCGCTGTTCGGGATCGTGGCCGCGACGATCTGGGCGCGGAATCTGAACGCCTTCCTGGATGCGCGCCCTCGCTCCCCGCGCGTGGCACGGCTCGCCGCAGGAGTCGTGACGGCCATCATCGTGCTCGCCTCAGTGGACGTGGCGACATCGCGGTTCTTCTCGCGCATTGGGTCGTTTCGCGAGGCCGGGTTCGGTCCGCTGGAGCTGCTTTACCCCGTCGGTGCTGCGGAATGGATCGCGCGCGAACGTCCGCCCGGTCGGATCGCGCACCACATGGCCGACGGGGGCTACCTCGTCTGGAGACTGTGGCCGGACTACCGGGTGCTGGTCGACGGACGGCTCGAGGTCTACGGGGAGGAGCGTTTCGCGCACCTGCAGCTGCTTTCTCCGGAGCAGTTCCGCGCACTCGACGACGAATATTCGTTCGGGTCGGTGCTGTTGCACTATTCGCTCGTCGACAGCGCCGCTCTGCTCAGTTGGTTGCAGTTGAACTCTGGCTGGAGACTCGTCTACGTCGACGATGCCGCCGCTCTGTTCGTGCGCGTGTCGCCAGAAACGCACCACCACCTGGAGGTCGACCTCGATGCCCCCGAGCTGTTTCCTCCGCTCCCAGCCGGAAGCCGAATCGGAGACCAGATGCGGCGGCTCGCACGGACGACGTTCTTCCGGGCGATGCGCCGCCCGAAGCGCGCGCTCGCCGTCTGGAAGGAGTCGGTTGAAATCCACCCGGATCTCGAGGATGCCGACCGGATGCTGGCCGAACTGCTCGCGGAGACGGGTCGCGACGCCGATGCGGCCGAGATCATCGAGAAGTTGGTCGCCGAGAGACCGGACGATGTCGCACTGATGGTGAAGCTCGGGGATCTTCGATTCGAGACCGACCGCGCCGAAGCACGTCGGTGGTTCGATCTCGCGCTCGAGCGGGCCCCCGATGTCCCGTACGTGATGCTGCGGCGCGGGGACATCGCAGAACTCGACGGCGATCGGGCGCAGGCGATGCGGCTCTACGGCAAAGTGCTCACCATCGTGCCGGAAGCGGACCCCATCGCGCGCCGTGCGCGCCGCGCGCTCGAGCGGATTGGAGCCGCGTTCGAGAGCCCTACGGGTTCACTGTAAAATAGGCGTGATGCCGGAGAGCATTCGTCGCGTCTCCCTGGTTCCACACGCGCAGCCGCAACGTCCACGTGGCCGCCGTGGAGAAGTCGAGCCAGTCGTCGAGTGGCTGCGCTGCGTCCTCCAATGCACCCGCACCCTCCGCGACGACCGTCCAGAGGGGGTCGCAAGTCGCGAGGTCGTGTGTCGGGCAGCGCTCGACTTCCCACTGCGTGTCGTTCAGAGGGTCCGTGCCGAGGAACGCGTTCGCAAGGATCGTCCCCAATTCGGCAGCGTTGGCGGGATCGATCGTCAGGCCCGGCGAGGCGCCGTAGCCGTTCCAGCCCGGCAGGTGCAGGCGCACTGCCACCGGCCGATACAAGGGATCGCCGTAGATGATCCCGGCGACACCGCCGGTCGTCAGCAGGAGGCTCTCGCCAAGAGTGCGGCCTTGGAAGAACGCTCCGTAGAACCTCTCCTCGTTCGAGAACGACCAGCCACCGAGGAGGTGGTGGGAGGAACTCCCCCACCAGGCGACCGCGCCTAGCCGGTCGATCGCGGTCGCGGCCCAATCTCCCGCGTGGGAGACTTGGTGGTGGTCCGCGGAGAAGGTACTCGCCTCTTCGCCGAGGATGGATGATGTCCCCGAGATGTCCCAAAGCTCGATGGCATCGAGGTCGAATGACCCGGAGAGCCCATCCGAGAGTCCCGCTGCGAGCTTCAACTCGACGCTGACGATCTCGTCGAGCTCCGCAGGATCGACCCACACCCAGGACGTAGCCGTGCTCCAGTCGGAACTCGCGGCGTCCATCGAGAACGCCACTTCCTTCTCGAGCGAGTCGCTGCTGCTCGAGAACGTGAGTGTTGCACGGAGCGCTCCTCCTGAGTTCGCGGGGTTGCGATGTCGGAGAAGCAACGCGAACGGACGGGGCGCGGTGACCGGCAGAGCTGGCGAGAACGTCTCGGTGCGGATCAGATTGACCGCGATCCGCTCGGGGCAAGGCTGCTCGGTTCCGTCGTCGAGCTCACAAAGCGGGATCTCGGGGTCGTCCGTGTCTTGGTGACCGAAGTGGAGATACGCATCGTCCTGGTGGGTCGGGTCCTGGAAGCCCCCGCCGAACCGCACTTCCGGCACACTCTTTTCGGTCCCGCCGGTGCTGTCCGTCTCCCAGCCGACCGGGAAGAACCCGTAGTACTGAACCGGGAACGAGCGGACCTGGTGTCCGAGCCAACCGAGCGCTCCTCCGACACAGTCGGTGTTGAGTTCGCCGAACCAGTCCCCGCTCTCGGCCGCGCATTGATCGCGCTCGCCTTGCGAAGCGAGGTCTTCGCAGAGCGCCTCGCAGGCCCCGTCGTGCTTCCGCCAGCGCTGGATCGTCGCGAAGTTGTTGAAGCCGCGCTGATTGTTCGTCCAGGGCCAGCTGCCGAGCAGCAGGCCGACGTCGATCGCCGCCGGGATCGAAGACCGTAGGTTGCCAGGTGCGACGCCGAGGATCGGGTCGTCGTCGGTCGAGCCTGGGTCGGGGCCCTGTGCGGTGACCCAGGTCGTGCCGGCCCGGCAGGTCGTGTGAGGCCACGTCGACTCCGGCGCGCCGAGCTGGAACGGGCTGGCCGTGACGTAGCTGCGGCAGCTCGGGTCGTCGCTCCCGGTCAGGTCGGCCAGGAAGTCGAAGCCCCTTTCGAAGGGGGCGTAGCCCTCGCTCACGAAGTTGCCGCGCAGGCCGGAGCGTTCTGCGTCGAGCGTGCGGTCGATCAGCTCGACCGTTCGCGCCGAGTCGATCGCCTCGATGCGCCCATAGGCGACGTCGCGGTGCTGTGCGGGATCCAGCGGCGGCGCGGAGAGGATCATAGACGTCGATGCCTGGGCGAGGAGGTGCCCGTCGAGGTAGTCGGTCGTGACGATTCCATTCGTTCCGGGCGCGAAGATGCCCTCGTCGCGGTAGACGAGATACGACAGATAGAAGTCGAACGACGGGTCTTCCGCGTCGGTCGGCCACCCGGTTTCGGTGAGCCGCGCGGGAATCCCTTTTACGATCGCGAGATGGCTGATCGGGGACACCGCTCGGATCGCGGCCAGGTTGGAGACGTCGCACGGGGTCGGTCGCTGCGCGGTCGGGAGCAGCCCACACACGCAGTCCTCGATGAGAGTCTTGCGCGCGCCGAGCAGCTCGGCTGCGGTCGCGTACTGGCCGGTCGGGAGCCGGACCGGACAGATGTGGCCCGTTGGGACCGAGCGCGCCCCCGCGTAGTACAGGGCAATGTCCGCAGCTTCGCTCCCCGCATTCAAGTTGTAGAGCACGAGTACCCGCGTCTCGAGTCCCGACGGAGCACACTTCGCCCCAGGGAGGAGGGTCACGATCGGCAGCAGGAGCGCGAGTAGGCAGGTACGAAATCGATGCAACCGAGAACTCGGCGTTCACCCGCATCGCATGCGAGGACCGCGGGTGGGGAGTCGGTGCCCCCCGGGATCCGGGGAGCGGGTCGGGGCCTAGCGGCGCCTGCGCGTCGCGGCGACGCCAGCCAAGCCCAAGCCCAGCAGGAGAGCGGTACCCGGCTCGGGTACCAACGCCACGGTGTTGAACTGGTGCAAGAAGCCGCGGTTCACGCCGCCGATCGCAAGCTCGAACGCCGTCGTGCTTCCCGCGAAGCCCTGTGCGCCGACCGTGAGGCCGCAAGTCATTGCCCCGGCGACGATCGCGCACTGGCCGGCGGTGAGATCGACGTCCATCGGCCCGAAGGCGGTCGGCCCGCCGACAGACCCGCCAGCAAGGAACTCCTCGTACGTGCCGGACACGCTGATCGTCGCGGGAAGTGTGAGGTTGTGCGGGCCGTCGCCGGTCCCCGTCACTGTCAGGCCCGTCGCCGTGTACGTGAGGCCTGTGAAAACGATCTCGTCGACGCCGTTGAACGGGCCGCCGGGCAGATCCACGAGGGTCAGGCTTGAAACCGACAGCGCGACATCGAGCGTATCGGCAGCGTCATCGAGGGTGTAGGTACCGGTCGCGGCGGCCGGGTTCGGGAGCCCCTGGGTGTACTCCTGACCGAGGGACGCACCGCTATTGCACGTGGTGTACTGGAAAATGAAATGGCTCGAGCAGCCCGCAGCCGTGTCCACGCCGCCCGACGTGACCGTATAGACGACAGGAACCGCAGCGGCGGGGGCAGCAAGGCCCACCATCAGCGCGGCTGAGATCCAGATCCGCTTCAACATTCGACTACCCGACAGCATCTCCACCCCCAGAAGCGAACGAACTCTTGTTTCCCGTCTCTTCCGCACACGCTAGCCCGACCGACCGTTCAGCGCCGCTGCGAAATCCGCCGCCCGAAGCCCACCAAGCCCAGAAGGCCAGCGCCCATCAGCAGTGCGGTGCTCGGCTCGGGAACGACGCCCGTGAAGAAGAAGTCGCCCTTGATCGTGAGATCCGGGAGCCCGGAATTGATTGGCGCCGGAATGACGCCGATCGTCACGCCGATCAGCGCGAGGTCCCCTGAGACCGCATTGATGAACAGCGAGCCGCTGAGCGACGGATTCACGAAGCCGAACGGCATGTTCACGATCGCCGCCGGCGGCGCTCCGCCCGAAGCGGAGGCGCTGAAGCTGCCGCCGACATTGAGAGGGCCGATGTTGTAGCTGTAGGTATCGAACGGCGGGCCGGGTGCGATGAAAGCCGCGCCGCCCGTGTAGCCGGCACCCGGCGTCACCGCAGCGGAGTGAACCGTCACCGTGTCGTAGCCGGCGTACGGAGTGGTCAGCAACAGCGGGCCGACCGCGCTGATCGACAACAGCAGATCGCTGATCTCGGGGACCGCCGAATCGAACTCGATGAAGTTTGTCGGGGAGCCGTCGAGAGGGACCCCGGGAGCGACCAAGTGAGTCGTTGTCCCTGACGTCACCGACAGAGTAACGGTGCCCCCGCCGACGTAGGTAATCGGAACCGCGGCCGCGCCGAGCGCCAGGAACAGCCCGGAGGCCAAGACGAGGCCCGAGAGCCCCCGCGTGAAGCTACGCAACATGAGCCAAAACCCCTTTTCCGATGCCCCGCAGAACTCGCGAGTGCGTGGTGGTGCTTCTTCCCAGTAGGCACCGGGAGATCTTGTCTGCAAGGGACGTACCGGATTGATCTGACGATCTGGTGGGTGCTAAGTGGCTGGAAACACTGATGGTTTCATTGTGCTCGAAAGCAGCGATTTCCGAGCCAGAGGAATTGGGAAAAAACCTTCCACCCGAACGGAAATCGCTTTCTTTTTCCGGGCCCTAGCCGACCCTTTTGCCGAGCGCCCGGAATCGGGTCATTCGAGGTATCCGAGGGCCTCGAGAGCGCTGCGCTGAAAGCGGGGAAGCCGGGCCCCGGTCGGCTCGCCCGCCGATTCCGGAGACGCGTCCTCCTGTGCCTCGTGCTGGGCGAGTGCACTCGCCAGACGGCCCGGGCTCCGCTCGAGATACGCGCTCGCGCGACCGTCGGTGCCGAGCTCGCAAGTGCGCGGGGGAAATGGCCAGACCACGCCCCCGCTGACGGCGTCTCGTCGGCCGGGCGAGAACGTGGCGCGATCGCGGGCGTAGTACTGGTTCCCGATGACCACTGCGAGACGGGCTTCGTGCTCGGCCACGACCTCCGCAGGAAAAGGCGCCTGGTCGTCGGCCCGGAATGGAATCGGCGGGGCGGTGAACTCACTGGGAATGGTGAGACCCGCCGCTCTGATCAGCGTGGCGGCGACCCCTGCGGTGCTGATCGGCCGAGGCTCGACCCGCGCCTGGACTTCTTCGGCTGAGCCTGTTTCCGGCGCGCGCACCCACAACGGAACGCGGATCTGGTCGAGCCCGAGGGAATGCCCGTGCGCGAACCAGTAGTCGTCCTCGCCGAAGGCCTCTCCGTGGTCCGAAGTGACGACGAGGAAAGGTTGGTATCGCCTTTCGATGAGGTCGAGGAGTGCGCCGACGTGACGCTCGAGGTAACGAACCTCGTCGGTGTACGCGCGCTCATAGGCGCGGGCTGTACGCGCGCCTTCCAGCGCCTGGTACGCAGGAATGCCGCCATAGCCCGAATGGTGTCGCAGGAGCGGGAGGGGCTCCTCGCCCGGCGGATCGGTCGGCGGGCCGGTCTCCGGCGGTGCGTAGGGGCCGTGGGGATCCTGGTAGTGCACCCAGAGGAACCAAGGCTCCGCAGCCGCCGCGATGAATTCGAGCGCGGCCTGGGTGGTGGCCTCCGCCGTCCGCTCGTGGAGTTGCGGGCGGTTCTGCTCGGGCCGTGTCATGCGGTCGTCGTAGTGCCGGAAGCCTTGGTCCAGGCGTCGGCTGGCAAGGAGAACAGGATTCGAGACGACCGCGCCCGTGTCGTAGCCGGCGTCGGCGAGGACTTCGGCGACGGAGGTCTGCTCGCTCCCGAGCACACTGGTTCCGAGTGGATTGACGCGGTGCTGTGAGGGCAGGCGGCCCGTCAGCATGGAGGCCACCGCAGGAGCGGTGGACGGTGCCGGCGAAAGCGCCCAGGTGAAGCGGGTGCCTCGCTCTCCGACGGCACAGAGTCGAGTTCCGACCGCTGCGTGTCCTCCGTAACAGGAGAGAGCGTCCGCCCGGAGCGTGTCGATCGTGATGAGGAGCAGGTTCGGCGGGCCGCCGGCGGGCTCACCACAGCCGAGGAATGTGAGTGCGAGGAGCCCAAGGATTTCGCGCATGGGATCGGCAGTCTATCGTGCACGCGTGCCTGGCAAGATCGCGAACCTCGACCATGTGATTCTGGCGGTGGCAGACCTCGACGACGCCACTCGCACGTATGCCCGATTGCTCGGGCGCGCGCCTTCGTGGCGCGGTGAGCATCCGGGATCAGGTACGGCCAACACGCTGTTCCGGTTGGGGAATACCTACGTGGAGCTGCTCACACCGGCGGGCGAAGGGTCGATCGCCGCCGTGCTGCGACAACGCCTCGAGGCGGGCGAGGGGGTGTTCGCGCTGGCCTTCGGGACCGACGATGCCGACGCGTGCCGGACGCGACTCGAGGCGGGGGGTCTCGAGCCGGCGCCCGTGCAGAGCGGTCTCGGGAGGGACACCGAGTCGGGCGCGTTTCGCGAGTGGCGGAATGTCATGCTTCCGCCCGCGCGCACCCGGGGCGTGCCGATGTTCGCCATCGAGCACACATCCCATCCCGATCTGCTGCCGCTCGTCGAACCTCTCGGGGCTGCGGAAGCCGCCGTCGATGCGCTCGATCACGTGGTGTTCCGCACCAGCGACGGAGATGCCTGCCGGAACCTTCTCGAGGGGGGGCTCGGGCTGCGCCTCGCACTCGACCGCAGCTTCGAGAAGTTCGGGTTCCGGGGCCTTTTCTTCCGCGTCGGCGGCACCACGATCGAGGTGAGTGCGCCCCTCGAGGCCGGTGCCGCGGCCGGAGATCCGGATGGTCTCTGGGGATTGGCCTGGAACGTCGCCGACGTGCCCGCGGCTCGAGCCCGTCTGGAAGGAGACGGGTTCGATGTCTCCGAGGTCCGGCCGGGTCGGAAACCGGGCACCGCGGTGTTCACGGTGCGAGGGCCGACCGCCGGGGTGCCGACTCTCGTGATCGGCGGAGCCTGACGGCCCCTTCCCGAAGGCGCCCCGAGACCGAACTGGGAAATCCCTTTCCTCGGGCGCAGTGCTAATTTCCGTCCTCCAGATGTGGCGTCGCGCGCCCAGGCGCCCTGCGAGGACTTGAAATGGCCGCGTCCCCCGCGCTTGCGAACGAGTTTCCGGCCGATCTCGAAGGGGAGATCGAACGGCTGAAGGATGAGCAGAACGCCATCCTGCTCGCGCACTACTACCAGGACGACGAAGTCCAGGATCTGGCGGACCACGTCGGCGATTCGCTCCAGCTGGCCCAGGCGGCGACCCGTGTCGACCGCGACGTCATCGTCTTTGCCGGGGTCCACTTCATGGCGGAGACGGCCAAGATCCTGAACCCGGAGCGCAAGGTGGTCGTGCCCGACCTCGCCGCGGGATGCTCTCTCGCCGACGGCTGTCCGGCGGACGAGTTCAAGAAGTTCATCGCGGCGCATCCCGGCCACAAGGTCTTGTCCTACATCAACACCTCGGCGGAGGTGAAGGCGCTCTCCGACCTGATCTGCACGTCGTCGAATGCAACGAAGATGCTGCAGCACTTCAAGGACGAGCCGGTGATCTTTGCGCCCGACCGGCACCTCGGACGCTGGGTCGCGCGCGAATCCGGCCGGGACGACCTCGTGCTCTGGCAGGGCACCTGCATGGTGCACGAGCAGTTCAGCGCCAAGCGGCTCGCGGCCCTGAAGGTGCGCCATCCGGCAGCGGAGGTGCTCGCGCACCCCGAGTGCGACGACGCCGTCCTCGCGCAGGCCGACTTCATCGCGTCGACGACGGGGATCATTCGGCGTGCGGTCGACGGCGAGGCCGACACGGTGATCATCGCGACCGAAGACGGCGTCTTTCATTCGATCGAGCAGCAGCTCGAGAAGCGCGGGCGCAAGAAGGAAATCTTGCAGGCTCCCGGGATCGACGAGAGCTGTGCGTGCAACCGCTGTCCGTACATGCGGCTGAACACGCTCGAGAAGCTCTACCTGTGCCTGCGCGACCTGACGCCCGAGGTCACGGTGCCCGAAGCCATTCGCGTGCGCGCGCTGCAGCCGATCGAGCTGATGCTCGAACTGAGCGCGTAGTCAGTCTGCCGAGCGCGGACCGACGACGGTCTTGCCGATGGGGCGCGCGTAGAGGAGGCGGAGCGTCTCTCGATCGCGGGCCGAGGGCTCCGTCGCCGCGCCGACGCTCTTGTACATGACGTCGCTCGGGTCGGGGCTGTGGCCGCCGAGGCCGAGGGCATGTCCCATCTCGTGAAGTACGGCCTGGTATTGGAGGTCGAGGGAGACCTCGCCTCCGCGCCAACGCGTTGTGACGAGGATTCGGGCCACGCCGAAGCGGCGCTGCATCGCGTTGATGTCGTAGGCGCAGTGTGCCACGTACCAGTCGCCGGACGGCTCTTCCTCCCAGACGATCGGGATGTCCGCATCGCCGGGGTCGTCGACGAACGTGAAGGCCGGAAGCCCGTCGCCCGCGACGCCGATCCAATCGGTGACCCCATCTCGCACAGCGTCGAAGACTGCCTCCGGATCTCCCGCGAGAGTGTCCGGGGGCGGCGGCAAATGGATGCGAAGCGGGAGCTGGTCGGCCTGCCAGCGGAGCGTCACGTGCTCGCCGCCCGGAACCTCGAACGCGACGTAGCGGAGGTAGTGAGCGCTCCCGCGCGAGCCCGTCGCACAGCCCACGAGCCAGAGGAGGGCGATGGCGGCGGCGAGGCGTCTCAGGTGCACGCGCTACTCGTAGAGCTTCTTGACCCGAACGGTGCCGTCCGGCGCCGCGGCGAGGCAGAGATCGCAGAGCGTACACTCGTCGAGGTTCGCGTCGACGATCTGCAGCGTGCCGTCGTCCTTGGCGGCGAAGATGTCGACCGGGCATGCCTCGACCAGCTTTGCGACGGCGGCACTGTCTTTGGCGACGGCGTCGTCGACCTGCACATCGATGAACAGAGCGGCCATCAGGAGGCCTCCTCGAGCTTCTGCTTCAAGAGCACCGGGATCTCCTCGATACGTTCGGCGACCGCGATGCCGGCGCCGCGCATCCGCTCGATCTTCTCGGCGGTGGTGTCTTCCTTGCCCTCGACGATCGTGCCGGCATGGCCGAAGCGCATGCCCTGCATCTCGTCCATGAACCGTCCGGCCATGAACGCGACAATCGGGAGCCGCGACTTGTTCACCGTCGTCCACTCGGCCAGCTCGGCTTCCATGCGGCCGCCGGGTTCGGAGTAGATGGCGATGGCCTTCGTCTCAGGGTCGGCCTCGAAGAACGGCATCAGCTCCGCGTACGTCGTGCCGACGATGGCGTCGCCGCCGATCGAAACGCAGGTCGACTGGCCGAGGCCCGCCGCGGTGAGCGTCGAAGCGATCTCGGTGGTCATGCCGCCCGAGCGCGACATCACGCCGATCGGCCCCTTGGTGTAGGCCTGACGCGTGTTGGCGGCTGGGCCGCCCACTCCGCCCATCTTGGCCTCGCCGGGGGAGATCATGCCGAGGCAGTTCGGGCCGATGATGCGGGCCCCACGCAGTGCGGCCAGCTCGACCGCCTGCGCGACGTCTTTGCGCGGCACGTTCTCCGTGACGACGACCATGATCTTGATGCCGTTCTCGATCGCCTCGAAGAGCGCGTCCTTCACGAACGGCGGCGGCACGGAGATGATCGAGCCGTCGACGGGGCCATGCTTTTCGACGACCGCGCGCACGGAGTCGTAGACGGGGACGCCGTAGACATCGCGTCCGGCGCGGCCCGGCGTGACGCCGCCGACGATCTTGCCGCCGTAGTCGAGGTTCTCGCGCGTCAGGTTCACCGCCTCGCGGCCGGTGATCCCCTGAATCAGGAAGTTCGTGTCCTTGGTGATGAGAATCGACACCGTCAGGCCCCCAGCTTTTCGACGGCGCGCCCGGCGGCCTCGTACATCGAGACGCTGCGGTCGCAGTAGTCGACCCCGTACTTGCGGAGGATCTTGAAGCCCTCGTCTTCCCAAGCTCCGGGGATGCGGAAGATGGTGATCGCGTCCTTTGGGTCGCGGCCCGACTCGATGCAGCCTTTCACCACGCCGCGCGCGACCATGTCGACGCGGGTGTTCGAGACGACGTTCATCATGACGGCGATCTTCTCGACACCGGGCTTCGAGAGGATGAGCTTGGTGAGCTCGCAGGCCTTCGAGACACTCGGATTGCCGCCGATCTCGCAGTAGTTGGCCGGCTTGCCGCCGTGCTTCCGGATGGCGTCGAAGAGGGTCAGCGAGCCCCCGCCGGCTCCGATGACGAGGCCGAGGTTGCCGTCGAACTCGACCACGTTGCCGGCGACGCCGCGGTGGTCGACCTCGTTGACCTTGCGGCCTTCGATCTCGAACGGGGTGGGCTCGCGCGCCAGGCGCGTCTCGTCGTCGCCGATGCCGAGCTCGGCGAGCAGCGCCTTGTGACGCCCGCGCGCCTCGGCCTCCATGTCGATGTGACCGTCGAGGACGATGAAGCGGCCATCGTCGAGCTGCGCGAGCGGGTTGATCTCGGCGAGCGTGAGGTCGTACTCGAGGAAGATCTTCATCAGCTCGAAGACGATCGGCGTCAGCCGGTTGAGCGCCGAGCCGCTGACGCCCGTGGCACCGATCGCTTCCTTGGCGATTCGCGGCGAGATCGGCAGGATCGACGAGAAATGCGTCTTCGAGACGTGGTCGGGGTGCTTTTCGGCGACCTCTTCGATGTCGATCCCACCCATGTCGCTGAACAGCACGACCGGGAGCTTGCGGCGCCCGTCCCAGGTGACCGAGACGAAGTACTCCTGGGCAATCGGGCTCTTCTCTTCGACGAGCACGGAGCGCGCTTCCTGGCCGCTCACGACCACCTTCATGATGTGCTCGAAGTGCGCGGCGGCTTCGGCGGCGGTGTCGGCGAACTGCACCGCGCCTGCCTTCATGCGGCCGCCCGAGAGCACTTGGCCCTTCAGGACGGTGGCGGTTCCAATCGACTCGGCTGCGGCGGTCGCTGCAGCGGCGCTCGTGACGACCTCGCTCTTTCCGAGCGGCAAGCCATGCTTGCGGAAGAGGGCCTTCGACTCGTACTCGTAGAATCTCATTGGGGGGGTCCTATCGGCTAAGGGCGCGGACTCTATTGCTTTTCCCCGCCCCGATCAACTGGTAACCTCGCCGGTCTTTCCGCCCCCACGGCACGAGGAGCATCCCCCCATGGTCAGGGCCTATTCGATCAGCACAACGGACATTGCGGCAGAGCGCGAGCGGATCGGTGACGACTCCGCGGCGTTCGAGGTCGCCAATGTCGTGAAACTCGACACCCTCGAACTCCGCGAGATGGGCCGGACCGACGTCCACCTCAAGATCCTCGCGGCGTCGGGCGAGCACAACGTCGACCACGCTGCGACGGCCGACACCGTGAACATCGCCGATGCGCGCGGCGGCAAGATCTATCCGGGCAACTCCGCCGTCGGCGAGGTGCTCGAGGTCGGTCCGGACGTCACCAAGTTTCAGCCCGGCGACATCGTGCTGACGCACTGCAATGGTGGGCCCGACGAGTACGGGTATCCGCTCCGCATCTGGGGCTACGACGCGGACGACTCCGTCGGTTGGTATGCCGAAGAGGCGATGGTCGGCGAGTGGCAGCTGGTGAAGGCGCCGCTCGACTGCGGGCTCGACTTGTGGGAGATCGCCGCGCTGCCGCTGCGGGCGCCCACCGCGTGGCATCTCTGGCGCCGCGCGATCGGCATCTACCGCGTCAAGGTCACGCGCGAGCAGCGCTCGGTCGTCAACGTGATGGCCTTCGGCGGCGGCGTCTCTGAGCTGTTCCTGATGAATGCCGTGGCGGAGGGACACAACGCGTACTTCTGCTCGGGCAATCCGGATCGCCGGGCTGCACTCGAGAAGCTCGGCGTCGTCGGCATCGACCAGAAGAAATTCAACCGCTTCGCATCGCGCGACGACGTGCGCAACTTCCGGCGCGAAGTCGGAGAGCTGACGAACCGCGAAGACATGCACCTCGTCTGCGACATGATGCGCGGCCCCGTCTTCCCAGCGGGCTTTGCCGTCGCGGCGCGGGCGGGCGTGAACGTCTCGGCGGGCTGGCAGCTCTCGCAAGTGATCGAATACAACTCGACGCTCGCATCGGTGAAGCAGGTCACCCTCGATCACACCCACTACGACACCCTCGTGGGCGTCGCGGCGGCGACCGAACTGTACGGCCGGGTCTACAAGCCGACGATTCATAGCGAGATCTACGCGTTCGAAGATCTGCCCCGCGCGATGGCCGAAATGGGGGCCGCGACCCAAACCGGCATCCCGATCATCCGCGTCGCCGAAAAACTCCCCGCCAGCGTCGAGTCCCTCGCCCGCTAAGCGAATTTCTAAACTCGGGGACGGTCTTTAGAAATTTAGAAATTCGCGAAGGTGCTCGAGGGCAGACCCGGAGTCGTGGGCGAATTTCTAAACTTCTAAAGACCGTCCCCGTTTCTAAACTGGGCGACGAGGAGGGGATATGGGTAGTTGTGAGGGCAAGGTCGTTTGGATCACTGGGGCGGGCTCCGGGATCGGCCGGGGATGTGCGGTGCGGCTGGCGCACGAGGGGGCGGATGTCTGCGTGTCGGACGTCGATCTCGAGGGCGCGCGGGAGACGGCGGAACTCGTGCGCGCCGAGGGGCGCAAGGCCGAGGTCGTGGCGTGCAACGTGGCGTCGCATGAGCAGGTGCAAGCGGCGGCCGACCAATGCGCGGAGGCGCTCGGCGGCCTCGATCTCGTCGTCGCCAATGCGGGGATCGGCCGCGGCGGCTCGGTGCTCGAGATGAGTGCCAAAGACTGGCAGGACCAGGTCGACATCAACCTGACCGGAGTGTTCTTCACGGTGCAGGCGGCCGCACAGAGAATGGTGCGCGCCGGGAGCGGCGGGCGGATCGTGTGCATCTCGTCGCTCGCGGCCGAGAACTGCGGCGCGATGCTCTGGGGCTACTCGGCGACCAAGGCGGGTGTGCGCATCATGGTGCGCGGCTGGGGCCAGGAACTCGGTCCGCACGGGATCACAGTGAATGCGGTCGGGCCGGGCATCATCGACACTCCGCTCGCGGCGGGCCTCGCGGGCGAGGAGGGCGGGGCGATTCGCGAGAGCGTCGAAGCGCGGCTGCCCGCGCGTCGCGTCGGCACGCCTGCCGACGTCGCGGGAGTGGTGTCCTTTTTATGCGGGCCCGACGGGAGCTACGTCACCGGCGACTACCTGATCGTCGACGGCGGCCTGCGGGATGCAGGGACACCCGGGATGCCGTCGAACCCAGACGATCCTCGAATGGCCGAACTCGGCCGCGCCATGGTCGCCGGCGAACAACGCCGCGTGAAGCTCCAGAAGCTGATCGACAACTAAACCCGGGGACGGTCTTAAGAAGTTTAGAAATTCGCGCGGAGAGGGGGACGGTCTTTAGAAGCTTAGAAATTCGCCCGCGACTCCGGGTCTGCCTTCGAGCACCTTTGCGAATTTCAAATCTTCGAAAGACCGTCCCCTGCGCGAATTTCTAAACTTCTAAAGACCGTCCCTGTTTCTAAACTGGCGGCCGGAAGTGGCGGATTGTGTGCTCTTGCACGCTCTCGCCAGGGTTTCGCCTCGGCACGCGACTTGCTCTCTCCCTCGATGACTGCCCCGCTGGGTCCCGGGGGAGATCGAGATGGCCGAAACGGAACGACGGCGCGCCCGGGTGCTCTGTGCAGGATTGGCGCTGAGTGTCTTGATGCTCGGTGTGGCGCAGAGTTGTCCGCCCTCGACGCCGCCGGCCGAAGCCGGGCGCAAAGAGTTTCAGTCGCTCGGCTGGGTCGCGGTGCCCCACGGCATCGTCAATATGATCGCGGGCAATCTGCTCGTCGAGCGGAGTGATCTCGATCTCGACACGCAGATCGGGCGGCTCGACCTCGGGGCGACCTGGAACTCCGCGACGCGCGACTGGGTCTGGAGCTTCGAGCCGACCTTCGATGGAAACACGTTCCGCGACGTGAGCGGCGCGTCGCACAGCGTGTCGGGGCTGGCTCCCGAGGCGGCGATTCCCGGTACCCATTGGGTCTTCGTCGACGCGAGCACGATCCGCACCAAGGGCGGGCTCGTCCACGAGTTCGACTCCGCGGGTCGACTCGACGTGGTGCGTTGGAGGAGCGCGACGTTCCCTCAGTTGCGGTATGTCGGAGGGGTCGTCGCGGGGGAGACGCGGACGGTCGAGATCCGCCAGTACGAGACCGGCTCGAACTGGACCCGAATGGCCACGATCGAGCGCGACTCCGCCGGTCGCGTCCACGCGGTCGAAGACCGGGCCGGCCGCCGGGCCGAGTACCAGCGCGACGCGACGGGTCGCCTCGTCGTCGCGCGCGACGCGCTGGATCTGGCCCGGGGCTGGCCTGGATTCCGGTACGAGTACAGGCCACAAAATCAGCTCGCTGCGATCACGAACTCCGAGGGGGAGCGAACCGAGTACGAGGAGCTCGGCTTTCGAACGAGTCTCGTCCGCCAAGTCGGCCTGGTCGATTCACACTGGCAGTTCGAGTACTCGACTGCGGGGGCGGTCTCGACGGCCGTCGCGGAAGGCCCGCTCGGCGGCCGCGAGGTTTGGCGCTACGACGGCTTCCGCCGCGTCCTCTCCCGCGAGAGTGAGGCGGGCGAGATCACCCGATTTGGGTGGACTGGGCTGCGTCCGCGCGAACTTACGACGCCGGATGAGGTGACGACCTACTACCACGTGGTGGACGATGACCTGGTTCACGTTCTCCAGCCGTCGGGGAACATCGTCGACTTTACGTGGGAGCCCGAGGGCGAGAATCGCGGACAACCGAATCGGCGCGCGCTCGCGGAGATCCGCGACACGGTGGGTCTCGTCGAGGCTCGCACGTACGACCCGTCCGGGCGGCTCGCAACGATCTCGAACGGTGCGGGCGACATCTGGCAGTTCACCTGGAATGGGCGCGGTCTCCTTGCCGATCTGACGGACCCGGCCGGGACGACGACGCGCTACCGCGACTACGGCACGCACGGGCACGCGCGTCGCGTCGAAGCCGCAGGGACCGAGGCTGCGATCGACTGGGACGCGGTGGGAAACCTTCAGAGTCCCGGTGCGGGAGGAGGAGGCGGTCCCGGCGGTGTGATCGAGCGCCAGTACGACCCCGACCGGAACCTCTCGCGGCTGGTGCTTGGAGACCTCGATCAGCTGAACTCGACGACGACCCGGAATCTCGACCTCTCCTATCGAAGCGACGGCCGTCGGGTTCGGATCGACCGGCCTTACGGGGGAGACACGGAGTGGCTCTACGATTCGCACGGCCGGCTCGGTGCCAGGCGCGAGTTTTCGGATGGTGCGTGGCGGACGACGACGTGGGAGTACGATGCGGCCGGTCGGGTGCTCGCTCGGGAGCGCCCGAATGGGATGCGGACCGAGTGGCAACGTCAGCAGGGCTATCTGACCCGCATCGGGCATGAGCGCGCTGGGGAGACGCCGCAGTTCGTCACGCTGCGCTGGGCCGACGGCCGGCTGATGCAGCTCGAGGATTCGGCCACCGGGCTCGAGAGTTTCGAGTACGACGCTGCGGGTCGTGTCGAGCGAGTCGTCGACGCTTCCGGAGATGCGCGAATCGTGAGCTACGACGAGCGCTCGCGGGTCGTCTCGCAGTTCTATCAGCTCGGGAGCGGCTGGCCGCTCGCGGACGTCCAGGTCGAGTACGACGCGGCCGGGCGGGAGGTCGAACTCCGACGCGGGAATCAGTTGCTGCGCCGTCGGACGTTCAGCGCCGGAAGGCTCGTGAGCGAGGAGTTCGGAAACGGGCTCGTCCGAACCGACACATACGATTCGACGGATGGTCTTCTCGCCACCAGCGAGCTGCGGAACGCGGGCAGTTCCGTCCTCGCCACCGCGACGATCGCGCGCGAGGTCACCGGCCTCGGCTCGGGGTCGCTGCTCTGGGACGCGGTGGCAACGACGGTGGGCGAAGTTTCTGCGACGACCGAGGAGCAGCATCGCCTAGCACCTCTCTCGCCGGGTGCACCGGGGGCTCGAATCGGCGCGTTCACTTCGGGGAACTCGCCGTGGTCCTCCGATCGTGCCTGGGACGAGCTGAGCAACCCCGTGTCGGAGGGGGATCTCGCCGATCCGGGGCGCCGCACGTTCCACTACGACTCGCAGCGGACTCGCCTCGAGGAGCTGCGCAATGGGAATGGCGGCACGGTGCACGACTACGTCTTCGATGCCGCCGGCTTTGTCACCGCGCGCGACGGGGCGGCCGTCCTCTGGGATGCGGGGGGGCGTCCGGCCTCGGCGTCTGGCGTGTCCTGGAGCTGGGACACGCTCGGTCGGCTTCGAAGTCGCGTGGCGGGAGGTGTGGTGACACTGCGTCGGTTCGGAGGCCGAGTCGAGGCGCAGCCGGATGGCACGCCGACGTCGCTCGACCTCGGCGCGGTCGTGTTGGATCTGACGGCAGGGGGAGGAAGTCATCGTTTCCGTCACCTCGACTTTCGTGGCAATGTGAAGTGGGTGACAGACATGAGTGGCACGGTCATCGCGCACTTCGGGTATGGCCCTCACGGGTTGCTCGATGCGCACGGCGCAGCGGCTGGCGAGCCGACGTTCGCGCAGGCGTTGCCGGCGGGTGGCCTCCTTCTGTTGGGCCACCGATTGTACGACCCGGAGGTGGGTCGCTTCCTCGCGCCGGACCCGGTGTATCAGGTGGTGAACCAACATGGATACACGCTCGGGGATCCATTGCACTTCTGGGATCCCGACGGGCGCGAGGTTTCCGCAATGACCGTGGCGCGGGGCTTCGCGGCAGGCACGGCGATCGCCGCGACGGTCGGCGTAGGGAGCGCCCTCACGCTAGGCGCGCCGGTGGCGGTGTTTGCGTTTGCCGCGTTGGGCGCGTCTGGGGTGTATGCGGGTTTGCTGGTGCCCTACTCGCCCGTAGCGATGGGTTCGTCATTGGCGACCGCCGCCGTATTGTACGGGCCCAGAGGTGCCGTCTTTGGCGGGTTCGCCGCCGGCCAGTTCTTGCAAACAATCCTTGTGGATCCGACTGTGCCGCGTGGCAAGGCCGAGCCGCAAAAGACTGGTACGCCCGATCCGAGACCGCCCACGATCGGCAAAGAGCTGGAACTTCGAGTGGAGTCGCCAAACCTGGGCTGCAGTCCGACGAGCCTCGCCCGCACGACACCCGCTGTTCCGCGGAAATGGTTGGTGGGTGCGGCCGCAGTTCAGATCATGGCGGCCCTGCTCGTAGTGCGGCGTGCCAACGGAAGGAGTCAGTGATGCAACGACCTGCAGGGTTGAACGCGTACGAGTGGTGGTGGTGCCGAGCCCTGCATCGCTACCCCCTGCTCCGGAGCACGTGGGCGACGGAGGGGGTGATGGCGGTGCTGGCCGGGATCGCGCTGTACGCGTTCTTTCGGCTGCCCCCCGGTCAGGATGGCGCGTGGGGCGGTCTTACGGCCGGTCTGCTCGCGGGGGCATTCGTCGGTCGCTGTTGGCCAGTCATCAGCCACAAGGTGATCGCGGGCTTGACCGCGGAGCTCCTCTCGACCGCCGAGCCCTCACGTTCGCCCGATCAGGCGTAGCGCTCAGTCCGTGGCCGCTCCGGTGAACACCGCGAGCTGCAGGACATACTCGCCGATGTGGAGTTGGCCGCTGTCGTCGATGCCGCCCAGTGCCTTCTTGGCGCTCTGACGTTCGTACTCGCTACGACCGATCGAGTTGACGTTGTTGTAGACGTTGAGGGCGGCCGTCACGAGGCGCAGGTCGGTGCGGCCCGGGACGTCCTGCACGCGCTTCGTCGTCAGCGTCGAGGAGAGGAATTCCGGCGGGACGGGCGCGCCCGTCGTCGCATGCTCTTCCTCGCGCACCTGTTCGGTGAGGTAGACCGGCGCCGTGTGCCGGGCCACGTCGAGGCCGAGCAACGCGGAGCACTGGAACTTGTCGGCGTAGTTGTAGGCCCCGTAGAGCAGGGTCAGCAGACCCCAGACGATGTAGCCCGACTCTCGCGTGTAGTGGGTCTTGGCGAGGTTCCCGAGGCCGCGGGTGATCCAGAAGATCTCGTTCGGCGAGAGCACCGAGATGCGACCGGTCGGCACCGGCTCGCCTTCGCGGAAGTCCTCCGCAACGAGCGCACCCGGGGTCCGCTTCACCGTGACACCGGTCGGCGGCAGCGCGGCCGCCGCCAGGTCGAACGCGACCTCGATCTTCTCCCGGTCGTCGAGCGGTGTGCCGTCCGGGAACGCGTAGCCATTCCGGCCGTGGACGATGCACTCCCGGGTCCATGTGAGCGTGTCGCCGATCGTGCTCCGCACCTGGCAGACGCCCGTCGTGGCTCCGACTTCGCGGAACTTGCGGCCGAGGACCCGGGTCTCGGCCTCCGCGTCGAGGTGGGAGGGCGCCTTGCGGAAGAAGACGTTCTTGGCGCCGAGGTTGGCGGGTGAGTTCTCCGACACCGCGGTCGTCTTGCAGAACGCCGCCAGCTTGAAGTAGATCGGGTCCAGGGTGTCCTCGGGACGCCAGAAGAGCCGACCGAAACGCGCTTCGAACGCCTCCGGCGAGACTTCGAGCCCCTGGCCCACGCGTCCACCCGGGACGTCGAGCCCCGGCTTCAAATCCTCGATGAAGAGCCCTGTTTCCTCGGCCACCGCCGCTCCCTCCGAAAGGGGCGGATCCTAGTCGCGAGCCCCTCGAGCTGCCATGTGGCGCTAGGACGCCCCGATTCTCGTCGAGTGGGGGCGGCATGACAGCCTCGGCGGGGGCTGGTAGCGTGCCCGGCCGGGGTACCCTCCAAATTGATCGTTTCAGTTCTTCGCGAGCAAGTTACGGGCGAACACCGTGTCGCCCTCGTTCCCGACGGCGTTCGCGCCCTCTCGGGCGATGACATCGAAATTCGGGTCGAGAGCGGCGCCGGGGAGGCCTCTGGCCACCCGGATGCGGCCTACGAGAAGGTAGGCGCCAAGATCTGCGCCGACGCCGCGGCCGCCTGCGCGGGCGCGGATCTCGTCCTCAAGGTCCAGCCGCCGGGCGCGGCGGAACTCGGCTCCATTCCGGCCTCGGCCACGCTGGTGGCGACGATGCGGCCGCTCGACGACGTCGAAGGAGTCCGGCGGACCGCCGCTCACGGGCTCACCGTCTTTGCCCTCGAGCTGATCCCGCGCATCACGCGAGCGCAGTCGATGGACGTCCTGTCGTCGCAGGCGACCGTGGCGGGCTACCAGGCGGTCCTGCTGTCGGCCGAGCTGCTCCCCAAGATGTTCCCGATGCTGGTGACCGCGGCGGGCACGATCAGCCCGGCTCGCGTGTTCATCATCGGCGCCGGCGTCGCCGGTCTCCAGGCGATTGCCACCGCGCGCCGGCTCGGTGCAGTCGTCGAGGCGTACGACACACGCCCCGCCGTGGCCGAGCAGGTCGAGAGCCTCGGGGCCCGGTTCGTCGAGGTCGAGTTCGACGCGGGCGATGCCGAGGACGCGGGCGGCTACGCGAAAGAGCAGAGCGAAGAGTTCTATCAGAAGCAGCGCGAAGTGATGGCGCAGCGCGCAGCCGCGTCCGACATCGTCATCACGACCGCGTTGGTTCCGGGTCGACCGGCGCCGCTGCTGCTGACCGAAGACGCCGTGAAGGGAATGAAACCGGGTTCGGTCGTCATCGACCTGGCAGCGGCCAACGGCGGCAACTGCGCCTGCACGGAGCCGAATCAGACCATCAAGGCACACGGCGTGACGCTCGTCGGCGACACCAATCTACCGAGCCATCTGCCGGCGGACGCGAGTCTGATGTTCAGCAAGAACGTGGTCACGCTGCTCAAGCATCTCATCACCGATGGGACGCTCGCTGTCGACCTGGAAGACGAGATCACGCGCGGGACGCTTCTGGCCCAAGGGGGCAAGGTCGTTCACGAGATGGTGCGGTCGCGCATCGAGGGAGATTCCTGATGCTGGCCGACCCGTCGTGTGGAACCACGAAGCGCCGAGTCTCGATGCCGCACGGTGTCAGGAGGAATGGCTGATGCTGGCAGACCCTGCTGTCGCGCTGACGATCCTCGTGCTCTCGCTGTTCATCGGCATCGAGATCATTTCGAAAGTGCCGCCGCTCCTGCACACGCCGCTGATGTCCGGATCGAACGCGATCTCCGGCATCGCGATCGTCGGTGCGTTGATCGCCGTGGCGAGTGAGGATACGACGGTCTCCACCTGGTTCGGCTTCGCCGCCATCGTCTTCGCGACGATCAACGTGGTGGGCGGGTTCCTGGTCACCGACCGGATGCTCGGAATGTTCAAGAAGAAGAAGGACGCGTAATGGAGACCTACATCCAACTCGCGTACCTGCTCTCCGCGGTCCTGTTCATCCTGGGCCTGCGGATGCTTTCATCGCCGATGTCCGCGCCGCGCGGCAACATGATCGCGGCGGCCGGCATGCTGGTCGCGATCGTCACGACCCTCGTCAGCACCGGCGTCGTCGGCTGGCCGATGATCATCGCGGGCGTGGCGCTCGGGTCTGCCGCCGGCTGGCTGCTGGCCACGCGGATCGAAATGACCGCGATGCCGCAAATGGTCGCCCTCCTGAACGGCTTCGGCGGCGCGGCCTCGGGCCTCGTCGCGGGCGCCGAGCTGCTCGACTACGCCCGCGAGGGTGTCACGCCGGCGGGCATCATCCCGACGGCGATCGTGGTCGGCACGCTGATCGGTGGCATCACCGTCACAGGTTCCCTCATCGCGTTCGCGAAGCTCCAGGAGCTGATGCGCGGCGCGGCGATCACCTATCCGGGGCAGCAGATCGTCAACGGGCTGATCGCACTCGCGGCGGTCGGGCTGTGTTTCGCCGTCGCGCTCGACCCCAGTGCGACCACCCTCTACGCGGCCCTCGCGGGCCTCGCGCTGCTGCTCGGCATCCTCCTGGTCATCCCGATCGGCGGCGCGGACATGCCCGTCGTGATCTCACTGCTCAACTCGTACTCGGGCCTCGCGGCGTGCGCGACGGGCTTCGTGCTCGGCAATAGCGGGCTCGTGATCGCGGGCTCCCTCGTGGGCGCTTCGGGAATCATCCTCACCAAGATCATGTGCGACGCGATGAACCGGTCGATCACGAACGTGCTCTTCGGTGCATTCGGCGCGGTCACCCAGACGGCCGGTGCGGCGGGCGAAGAAGACCGCCCGATCAAGGCCTACACGCCGCTCGACGCAGCGGTGATCTTCAACAACGCGCACTCCTGCATCATCGTGCCGGGCTACGGCATGGCCGTCGCGCAGGCGCAGCACGCGGTTCGCGAGCTCGCCGACGAGCTCGAGAAGCGCGGTGTGAAGGTGCAGTTCGCGATCCATCCGGTCGCGGGGCGGATGCCCGGTCACATGAACGTGCTCCTCGCAGAGGCGGATGTGCCCTACGACAAGCTCGTCGAGATGGACGAGATCAACCCGCAGTTCTCGGAGACGGACGTCGCGCTCGTGCTCGGTGCCAACGACGTCGTCAACCCGTCGGCTCGCAACGACGAGAGCAGCCCGATCTACGGAATGCCGATCCTCGACGTCGACTACGCCCAGCACGTCTTCGTGATCAAGCGGTCGATGAACCCCGGCTTCGCCGGCATCCAGAACCCGCTCTTCTTCAACGACAACACCATGATGGTGTTCGGCGACGCCAAGGGCGTCGTGATGAAGCTCTCCGAGTCGCTGAGGCAGCTCGGCTAGCGGCGGATCGTCAGCTCGCGGAGCGGGCGTTCTCGCGGGTGCAGAACGCGTCTACGAGCGTCTTCGGGCCCGCGGCCATGAACGTCTTGATCAGCGGGTCGCTCTGGTTGTAGAGCCGTTCTGAGCCGTCGAAAGCGACGTAGACGCCGCCGGCCTCCCGCACGAGGATGTCGCCCGCGCAGACGTCCCACTCGTTCTTCGGCGCGAGAGAGACGTTGAGGTCGCCGTCTCCACACGCGACGCACGCGAGCTTCCACGCGATCGAACCCACGGGCTTGATCTCCCGGAACCAGTCGGCGTGCGCGGCGAATTTGTCACGAGAGATCTCGGTGCGGCTCGCGATCATCACCGCGCCATCGAGTTGAGCGGTTGCAGCAACCTGCACGCGCTCTCCGTCGCGGAAGCAGCCGTCGCCCTGACTGGCCCAGATCGACACGTCGGTGATCGGATTGTGGATGACGCCCACGACCGGCACGCCGTTCTCGCAGAGCGCGATCGAGACGCAGAACTCGGGGATGCGCTTGGTGAATTCCTTGGTGCCGTCCATCGGATCGACGATCCAGACGCGCGCGTTCTCGGTGCGAGCGGGGTCTGCGACCGTTTCCTCCGAGAGCAGCGCGTCGTTCGGGAATCCGGCGCGGATGTGCTCCGCGATGACCTTGTCCGACTCGAGGTCTGCGGCCGTGACGGGATTGTCTTTCGACTTTTCCCACGTCTCGGTGCCTTCCTCGTAGTGGCGCAGCAGCACGGACGCGGCGGCGGCAGCAGCTTTTCGGGCGACATCGAGCTCGCGGTCGTACGACATGGCGGCGGAGTATACTCGCTGCGATGAACACACAAGAGACGGAGCAGGGGTTCCTTGCGCATCCCGAACAGCCGGCGCCCGGAGTCGTGATGTTGCCGGACGTCTGGGGTCTGGCCGATCACACGCGCGACATGGCGCGCCGGCTGGCGTCGGAAGGATTCGCCGTGCTGGCACTCGACATCTACCGCAAGACCGGAAAGGGGGAGTTCTCGGACCCGCCCGGCGCGATGGCCTGGATTCGCGGGCTCTCCGATCCGCTGATTCTCGAGACGATCCAGGATGCCGTCGACCTGCTCGCCGCGCACCCGAGCGTGGACGGTCGGCGCGTCGGGATCACCGGATTCTGCATGGGAGGTCAGTACACGTTGCTGGCGGCGTGCACGTGCCCAGGTCTTTCCGCGTGCGCCCCGTTCTACGGCATGGTGCGATACGAAGTCGGGCTGGACCCGCTGCGGAAGCCGCGCGCGCCCCTTGCCGCGCTTCCCGATCTCACTTGCCCCGTGCTCGGCTTCTACGGCGAGGAAGATCCGATCATCCCGGTGGCCGACGTTCGCGAGCTCGAGGCCGGTCTGGCAACGACGTCGCACCCTGCAGAGATCCGACTCTACGCGGGTGCCGGGCATGCATTCATGAACACCAGCCGCCCCGAGATGCATCGGCCCGAGGCCGACGCCGATGCGTGGAGCCGGTTGGTGCCGTTCCTGCACAGCCACCTCGACTGAGTGGCCGCGGTTCGATCCTCGCCTAGCGCGGGAGGGACGAGGGCCGCGCGAGAACCAACGCCAGCGTCTTGGTGCGCGTGGCGAAGCGAGTGACGCGAGCCTCGACGCCGACGCGCCGGCCGCCGCGGGCGAGGAGCTGCGTCTCGAAACGGCTGCCTCCGTCGCCCTCGGAGAGCGCCTCGAGCTGAGTCCACCAGAGCTCGCGTGCGGAGTCGGGAAAGTGGTCGACGGCGGGCGCGCCGACGAGTTCGTCCCGAGCGAGCCCAAGCATCGCGCCTGCCGCCGGGTTGGCGTCCGCGATGCGACCGGTCTCGACATCGATCGCGAGAAACGCGTCGGCGACCCGGTCGATCGCGGAGGAGACGGCGCGTCGCCGCGAACTGCGCGGCGCGCCGCTCGCTCTTCTCGCCGGTGCGGTGCTGCGAACCGCGAGCAGGAAGCGCTCCCCGATTGGGGCGAGAACCTCGCGGACCGCGCAGGCGTCGGGGCCCGCGGTCGTCGCGGCCGCATCGACGAAGGCGTGCGTCAGCCGCTCGGCTCGTGCGGGAGCGACCCGCAAGCCGTCGAGCGCAGGCACCGCTGCGCCACCGTGTACGAGCGCCGCCGCTGCGAACGAGCGCAGTCGTCGCAGTGCCTCGGCTTCCGGCGATCCCGCTCCCGGCATCGAGGCGCCGAGCGTCGCCCCGAGGGAAGCCTCGATCTCCGGGCGCCGAGCCACCAGCCAGGACGCCAGCTGGCGATTCACCCCCACGCCGGCATCCTACCATGTCACCCGCGGGGATTGTCTCAACGGGTGAGAGCCATCCGCCGATATGTGGAGTGACTGCCACAGGAGAATCGCTTGGTCCCGACCCAGAACCAGCCGTTGCGGCCCGAAAGCCGGCTGCTGCTCTCGTTTGCTCGTCCCGAGGCGTATGGCCCGCTGACCCACGTCATCCTGGCAAAGCTCGGCTACTCGCTCGTGCAGGCCGAGAGCTGGCTGGACCTCCCCGAAGAGGTGATCGAGAAGGGCCCGGATCTCGCGATCGCCGACGAACGCCGCCTCGACGAGGTCTGGACCCCCGAACGCGAGACGCTCCGAACGATCGTGCTGACGGGCCGGAAGGGCATCGCCGGCGACGACCCGCGCGTGGTCGCGGCGGTCCGCAAGCCCGCAGGTCTCCACGAGCTGTATCGGGTCCTGCAGGAGACACTCGAGCCGTACCCGCGTTCCACTCCGCGGATTCCGACCTATCTCCCCACGTCCTGCCGCCAGCAGGGGCAGGAGTGGCGTGCCGCCGTCGTCTCGCTGTCCGAGAACGGGTGCCTCCTCCGCAGCCCCCAACCCGTGATGCTCGGCAGCGAACTCGAAGTGTCGTTCGACTTGCCGCGCGTCGGACGAATCGAGACGGCCGCGGAGTCGGCCTATCAACTCGTGCCGGACCTCGGCCTCATCTTCTCGGCGACCCCCGCGGCCTCACGCCACGCCATCCTCGACTTCGTCGAGCAGACGCTCGCGATCCCCTGACCGCGAACGCCCGCGCCCTGTGATCACTTGCCGCCTGCGGCCACCGGTTTGAAGATCGGCAGGTTCGCTTCCGTCGCGACGTAGACGACGTTCGGGTTCTGATTCAGGGTCCGGATCCACAGGTACTGCAGATAGCCCGGCGTCAGCGTCGTGTTGATGATCTCCTGGGCCTCCGCAGCGCCCTTGGCGCGCGCGACCTCGATCTCGGCATCTTTGGTCGCCTGGTCGAGCTCGAACTTCTTCTGCTCGGCTTTCTGTTCCGCGGTCAGCTTGGCCTCGATGCTCTCCTTGAAACGCTGCGGCAGCTGCACGTCGCGCAGCAGCACGTCGATGATCTCGATGCCGCGCTCGGCGAGGTTGTCTTCGAGGAACCCCTTGATCTTCGCAGCGATCTCCCTGCGGCCCGTCTCGGCGTAGATGTTCTTCACCGGGTAGCCGGCGACGACGTCGCGCACGGCGTTGCGGAAGTACGGGACGACGAGCTTCTCGATGTACTGGCGCTGCGTGCCGATCGTCTTGCGCAGGTCGGGCGCCTGCGAGGCGTTCACCTTGAAGAGCAGCGACGTGTCGAGGCTGACGATCAGACCCTCGGACGAGGGCACGTCGGCGCGCTCTTTCAGTTCCTGAAGCTTGATGTTCCAGACTTCGATCTGGCGCGCGATCGGGACGACGAAGGTCACGCCCTGCGGCAGAGGTTCGTCACCGATGGCGCCGAAGCTTTTCGAGACGCCGACCTCGCCATCTTCGATGACCACGCAAGCGGTCTGGGTGAGGAAGACGAGAGCGGACAGTACGAGGAGCGGCGCGGTGCGCTGCATGGAGTCTCCTGGGCGGGCAGCGGGAATCGCTGGGCCCCGAGTGTAATTGACTGCACCGCGGCGTCGCGTGCGCTCGGCCGATACAATTCGCTGCTCATCAAACGGGAGGAAATGCCCCCATGGCCGCCGTTCCCGAAGATCCGATCGAGTCCGCCTGGAAGCACCTCGATCTCTTCGCCCCCACTCCCGAGCACCAGCTGCTCGCGGAGACCCTCCGCGAGTTCGTCGAGCGCGAGGTCGAACCCCAGGCCGCGGAGCACGACCGGGAGGAGAAGTTCAATCACGCGCTGTTCCGGCGGGCCGGCGAGCTCGGACTCCTCGGTGTGACGTTGCCCGAGGCGCATGGCGGGTCGGGGCTCGATGCCGTGGCGGCGATCCAGGTCTACGAAGCGCTGTCGACGTCCGACCCTGGCTTTGCGCTGGCGGTGCTCGCGCATTCGATCCTTTTTGCGCAGAACGTCGCGGTCAACGGCAACGACGAGCAGCGGGCACGAATCCTTCCCAAGGTCGCTTCGGGCGAGTGGATCGGTGGGCTGTGCATGACCGAACCCGGTGTCGGGACGGACGTGCTCTCCCTCGCGACCCGCGCCAAGCGAGACGGCGACGTCTACGTCCTCGACGGGACGAAGACGTTCATCACGAACGGCGGGATCGATGACAAGACGCTCGGCGATTGCTTCATCGTGTACGCCGCGACCGCGCCGAAGAAGATCTCGTCGTTCCTCGTCGAAAAAGGCATGGACGGCTTTCGCCTCGGGCAGCTCTGGAAGGACAAGCTCGGCATGCGAGCCTCGCTGACCGCCGAGCTCGTGTTCGAGGGCGTGCGCGTGCCGGTCGCGAACCGGATCGGGGAAGAGGGCGAGGGCACGCTGCAGATGATGCGAAACCTCGAGGTCGAGCGTCTCACGCTGGCTGCGATGTCCACCGGGATCGCCCAGCGCTGTATCGAAGTGATGCTGGCGTACTCCGGGGAGCGCAAGACGTTCGGCGTGCCGATTCGCGAGCATGGACAAATCCAGCGCTATCTCGCCGAGAGCTTTGCCGAGTACCGGGCGGCACGCTGCCTGGTGTACGACACCGCGCGGCGCATCGACCTCTCGGCGACGGGTCAACGACACGATGCGGACGCTTCGAAGCTATTCGCTTCGCAAGCAGCGAAGCGGGCCGCGGATGCGGCGATCCAGGTGCTCGGGGGGTACGGCTACATGGGTGAGTACGTCGTCCAGCGGCTGTGGCGCGACGCCAAGCTGCTCGAGATCGGCGGCGGCACGATCGAAGCCCATCACAAGAATCTGACCAAGGACCTCGCGCGCAACCCGGCGCTCACGCGCGCCTGAATCGTGCCGGCACTCGACGCGCAGAAGATGACGGAACGCCTGCGGGCGTTCGTGGCCGCGCACACCGAGCTTCCCGAAGCGGCGGTGCAGATCTCCGACCTGCGGCGACTGGCGGGAGGGTCGTCGCGGGAGACGTGGTCTCTCGACGTCGAGTTCGATCGTGCGGGTCGAGGTGTCGGGCCGGGCCGCCTCGAACTCGTGATGCGGCGCGATCCGCCCGGCCGGGTCGGCGACGGCGACCGCGGGCTCGAGTTCCGGGTCGTGCGCGCTGCGCACTCCTGCGGCGTCCCCGCGCCGCGGGTGCATTGGTGCTGCACCGATCTCGACGTCATCGGGACTCCTTTCTATCTGATGGATCGCCTGCCGGGCGAAGCCTTGCCGCGCCGGTTGTTGCGCGAAGATCGCTACGCGAAGACGCGCGACCGCATGACCGCGCAGCTGGCGGAGATCGCCGTGCAGATCCACCGCGTGCCGCTCGATCACGAGGATCTGGTCGGTCTGCCTCGTCTGCGGCCCGGCGCGTCGCCCGCCCAGGTCGAACTCGATCGCGTGGCGGCGGCGGTGCCGGAGTTGGCTGCCGAGCCTCATCCGGCGCTCGTGCTTGCGGAACGTTGGCTTCAGGCTCGACTTCCCGAGGCGCACCGAACGACCCTGGTGCACGGCGACTACCGCGTCGGCAATGTGCTCTTCGACGAGGAAGGAGTGACCTCGGTGCTCGACTGGGAGTTGTGCAAGATCGGCGATCCAGTCGAGGATCTCGGCTGGCTCTGCACGCATGCCTGGCGGTTCGGGAGTGACAAACCGGTCGGGGGGATCGGTAGCCGTGAAGAGTTGCTTGCCGCGTATGCGGCGGCGGGCGGCGGCGAGGTGGACCCGGCGCACCTGCTGTTCTGGGAAGCGCTCGGGAGTTTCAAGGTCGCACTCGTCTTCATCCAGCAATCGTGGGTCTACCGGAGCGGAGCCGTTCCGTCGCTCGAGCTCGCGTCGCTCGGCCGCCGGACCGCGGAAGCCGAGCAGGAACTGGTGCGCCTGATGGAGGAATCGCCGTGAACGACGAGCCCCGAGCCGAAGAGCTGCTGCGCGCGGTGGAGCGGTTTCTCGAGCGCGAGGTGGTCGGACGCCTCGAGGGTGTGCCGAAGTTTCATGCGCGTGTCGCGGCGAACGTCGTGGCGATGGTGGCCCGGGAGATCGAGACACAGGACGAGCACCTGCGCGGCGAGTGGGACCGGCTGACCGAACTGCTCGGCGACGACGTGACCTGGCCGTCGGCGCGCGAGGCCCAGCTGGGCGGGCTGCGCGAGCGCAACGAGACGCTGAGCGAGCGAATCCGCTCGGGCGACGCCGACACCGAGCCGTTTCGGACGGAGGTTCTCACTCACCTGCGCCGCACCATCGACGACAAGATGGTCGTGTCGCGGCCCCCTCGTCAGAAGGGCTGAGCCGACCACAGGGCCTTGCGGGGCAACTCGCTCCAGCGGCGGCCGTAGGTGCGGCTGAGCCGGTGGTTTTTGCCCTCAGGTGCCACGTCTGAGTGTATAATTCGTTCGTCGCTCCATCTTCGCATCTTCGAGGTGTACCCGATGTTCCGAACTCTCCTGTTCCGCGGTCTTCCGGTCCTCTTTCTCGGGCTCGTAGCGAGCACTCCGGCGCTTGCCCATGAACTCTTCGCGGAAGTGCGGACGGACTACAGGCCCTTCGTCGACTTCACGACTGTGCGAATCACGTTGACCTCACCGGTTCTCGTCGCTGCGGACGTCCGGGATTACGACGTCTCTCCCGGCGATCGCTTCGACCTCGGGGTCCGCATTGCGGAATACGCTGGACTCGAAACGGGGGAGTATCGCGCCACCGTCGAGCTCCGAAACGAGTGCGGTTCCGTGATTGCGACGCGGCTTGCGGATATCCTTCTCACGGATGACTTTGGCGTCACGTTCCTGGTGTCTGCGGACCTGCCGCGGCCCGAACATCGCTTCGAGAAGTCGGTCATGCTCCTCGAAGACGCCGACCTCGACGGCGGCTTCAGCGCCGGCGACGTCGTTCGCTACTCCGTATTGATCGCGACGCCGTGCGCGGCATCTTTTACTGACACGCCGGATCCGGGAGGGCAGCTGATCCCCGGAACGGTCACGGCGTCGCGCGGGCTGATCCTCCAGGGCAACGAGCCCGGGGACCAGAGCATCACGGTCAACTTCTTCACGCTTCTCCCGGGTGAGAGCGCCACGATTGTCTATGACGTGATCGTGGTCCCGGTGATCTGGAACCAGGGCTCCCTGTTGCTGGACGGCGGAAGGACGATCCTGTCGGACGATCCAAGCACAGTTCAGTTCCCGCTCGACCCGACGGTGCGCGAGCTGACCGACGGTGGCGCCCAGCAGTGCTTGGCGGAACTTGACGCCATCGCAGGGGACCCGGACGAAGATGGCGTCATTGCGGTTCTCGACGAGTGTCCCGCGACGCCGCTCGGCGAACCGGTCGACGAAGAGGGGTGTGCGCTGGAGCAGTTCTGCGCCGGGTTCGACGTCGCCACGGGGGAAGGACTCTTGAGTTGCCGGCGAGCCGACTGGCAGAACGACGAGGGGCACTTCCCACGCGACTGCCGACCCGATCAAGGACTCTGCGTGCCGAAGTGACCGGTGGGCACTACGGGACTAGGGCCTCCTCCGGAAGCGGAAAAAACAGCTGCTCGCCGCCCACGCGATGCGCAGAGATCGCTGCTCGCCCGTTCTCGGAGAGCAACCAGTCGGAGAAGGCGAGGGCGGCCTTGGCGGCGACGTGAGGATGTCGCGCGGGGTTCACACGGATGACGGCGTACGGATTGTGGAGCGCTTCCGGTCCGTCGAGTACGGCTTCGAGCTCGCGGCGGTTCGAAAAGGCGAGCCACGTGCCGCTGTCGACGAGGGTGTAGGCGGGAAGTTCGGCCGCGGTATTCAGCGTGGCGCCCATGCCCGAGCCGGTCTCCCGGTACCAGGGTCCGACCGGCTCGACGCCCGCGTTCTTCCAGAGGTCCCGCTCGCGCTTGTGCGTGCCCGAGTCGTCTCCGCGCGAAGCGAACGGCGCCTCGTCGGCAGCGATGGCGCGGAGTGCGGCGCCCGGCTCCGCCGTGCTGCGCACTTCAGCTGGGTCGGCCGCCGGGCCGACCAGCAGGAAGCGGTTGTACATGACGGGGCGCCTGTCGATCCCAGCACCCTCCTCGATGAACGCGAGTTCGGCGGCGGGGGCGTGGACGAGCACTGCGTCCGCGTCTCCGCGCCGCCCCAGATCGAGCGCACGGCCCGTTCCGACCGCGACGACCTCGACTCGGATCCCGGTGGCTTCGCGGAAGCTCGGAAGGATCGCCTCGAAGAGTCCGCTGTCGCGCGTAGAAGTGGTGGACGCGAGGCGCAGTACGTCGGCTGGGTCGGCTGCGAGGCTGGCGGAGGGTGCGTGGCTGGCCAGAACCAAGAGGGCCAGTGCCAGGATTCGGGCTACCAGAACAAGTCTCCCTTCAGGAACGCGCGCGCTTCGGCACTGCGCGGGCTTTCGAAGAACTCAGCGGCGGGCGTGTGCTCGGTGACGCGGCCTGCCTGCAAGAAAACGATATCGTCGGCGAGGCGTCGCGCCTGTCCGAGGTCGTGGGTGGTCATCACGATCTTTGTGCCGCCGGAGGCGATGGACTGGATCGTCGACTCGACCGCTTGGGCCGCACCGGGGTCGAGTGATGCCGTCGGCTCGTCGAGGAAGAGCACCTGCGGCTCGAGGGCCCATGCTCGCGCGAGCGCGACCCGCTGTTGCTGGCCTACGGAGAGGGTGCGCGCGGAGCGCGCTGCGAGGTGGGTCAACCCGGCGCCTTCGAGCGCGTGCGCGAGTCGTGTCTGTCGTGCCTCGGCTGAGATCCCGCGGAGTGCGAGGGCGTACGAGAGGTTCGCGGTCACGGAGCGGCGCAGCAGAACCGGCCGTTGGAACACCATCGCCTGCTGAAGTGCGGCGGCCGGTCCGCCCGGACCCTTCCACCGGACGGTCCCCTCCGTGGGCTCGAGTAGGCCGTGGGCGACCCGGAGGGTCAGCGTCTTGCCGGCGCCGTTCGGCCCGAGGAGGACGGTGCGACTCCCGAGAGCGAGCTGCAGCGACAACCCGTCGAGGCGGAAGGGCGCCTGCGCCGAGACCTGCCAGCGCACGTTCTCGAGTTCGAGCGGCAGGATTGTCGCGGAGCGCTCAGTCATGGGTCGGCTCCAGCCATTGGCGCATGCCGTACGCCGCGCCATTCAAGAAGATCGAGAGCGCGACGAGCAGGATCCCCAGGCCGAGCGCGAGCGGCAGGTCGCCGCGACTGGTTTCGAGGGCGATGGCGGTCGTCATGACGCGCGTCGAATGCGCGATGTTGCCGCCGACGATCTGGACCGCTCCGACCTCGGCGATCGCCCGGCCGAGGCCCGCGAGGATCGCGACCGAGAGCGCGGCGCGACCTTCGAAGACGAGCGTCGTCAGCGCGCGCGGCCGGCTGGCTCCGAGGGAGCGGAGCTGATCTCCGTACTCGTCCCAGAGCGACTCGAACGTGTCGCGGGAGAGCGCTGCGACGATCGGGGTGATCAGCACGAACTGGGCCACGACCATCGCAGTCGGGGTGAAGAGCAGATTCAGCTCCCCGAGCGGACCGGAGCGCGAGAGCAGCAGGTAGATGGCCAGGCCGACGACCACGGGGGGAAGGCCCATCAGCGCGTTGAGCACTGTGGTCAGCGCGTTGCGTCCCGGGAACCGCGTCGAGGCCAGCGCGGCCCCGAGCGGCAGCCCCACGCCCGCGGCGAGGAGCACGGCGAGGAGACTGACACGCAGCGACAGCAGCGCGATCTCGACCAGGTCGCGGTCGAGTGTCACCAGGAGGCGAAGGGCGGTTGCGAAGGCCTCGGACAGCTCTGCCATGGGCGGAGCGCGGACTCTAGCAGCCCGCGGGAGCCCTTTGATCCGGCGGGGTTTTCCGAGCCGGCCTGCCCGCGCCGGCCTCTCTCGACCGAGAGGCTAAGATCGGCGCCCGATGAGCCAGCGCCTGCGCATTCTCTGGGTCGCTTCGGAGCTCGAGCCGCGCTGGTCGGGCGGGATCGGGCGCCTGATCGCCGGCCATACCCGGGCCCTGGCCGCGCGAGGCCACGACGTCCATCTGGCGGGTCGCGCACGCGGTGGAACGCCCGGACCCCTCGAGGGGGTCACGTTGCACGCCTGGCCGGATCGCAGCGCCAAAGCCCTCCAGCTGGGCCCACTCGTGGCGCTCCAGCGGGAACTGCGCGCCGACGTCGTCCACTTTTTCTCGTCGTTGCCCCATGGTGCGTTGATCGTGCCGTTCCTGGCGCTTCGGCCGCTGCTCGGTCGGCCGAAGGTCGTGATCACGGCCCAGACCGGAACCCGCGCCGACTATCCGAAGCTCCTCGGGCGGGTCGCGGTGCGGCGGGCCGACGCGTTTCACGCGGCGTCGATTTGGAGCGGCGAGCGCGCGATCGCCGCAGGGACAGACCCGTCGCGAGTGCACGTCGTCTGGAACGGGATTCCCTCCATTCCGGACGTGGACGACGGCGCGCGTCGCCCGGTGGTGCTGGGGCTCGGTCGGCTCGTGCGCAGCAAGGGATTCGACACGCTGATCGACGCGTTCGATCAGGCGGTCCAAGAGCGACCGGAGGCCCGGGCAGAGTGGCGACTGTCGGTCGTCGGGGATGGCAGCCAGGCGGATGCGCTCCGTGCGCAAGCGGCCTCGTGTGCCAGCGCCGACCGCATCGACTTTCCGGGTTTCGTGTTCGGGGATGAAAAGCACCGGGTGCTTGCCGAAGCCGGAATCGGCGCGGTTCCGTCACGGGCCGACATGATTCCGGGCGCGATGCTCGAGTTGCAGAGCTACGGCCTTCCGATCGTCGCGTGTGACATCGGCGCGATCGCGGAGGGGGCTGACTCGGGCGCAGCCGCACGGCTCGTGCCGGGAGAGGACGCTCCCGCCATGGCGAAGGCGCTCGGGGAGCTGATGGACGATCCCTCGTTGCGTGCCGACCTGACCGCCGGCTCCCGCCACGTCTCCCGCGCCCGCCTCTTCTCGAGCCTCGCCCCCCAACTCGAAGAACTCTACCTCTCGCTTGACGCGAGAGTTTCTTAACAAGAGGGGACGGTCTTTAGAAATTAAGAAATTCGCGAAAACGCTGGCTCTTGCGCGAAGCTTCTTGGCGAATTTCTTAATTTCTAAAGACCGTCCCCGGGTTTAGTAATTTCGCATTCGGTGCCGCGGCAGATGTAGGCCGCGGGTTGGTCGTCGACGAGGCCTCTACCGGTCAGCCAGGCGGGGTCGAGGCCGTCCGGACGCTCACCCGGTGCGACCACGACGACCGTTTCCTCCGGCGCGAGATTGCGTCGTGCGCTGAGAGCGAGCTTGCGAGTGGCGTCCGCGTCCGGCGGGCCGATGACGATCGCCGCTCCGAGTTCGCGCTCCGACCAGGCCGCCGCGCGCAGCAGGGTCGGGTAGCCGAGCGGGGCGCGTTCGAGTGAAAACGCGTGCGTGCGGATCACGCGCTCGGCGATCGCACGGTACTCGCCCGCTCCGGTCAGCGAGGCGACCCGCAGCAAGCCGAGCACGGCCAGTCCCGTCGAGTTGGGCACAGCACCGTCGTGGTCGGAGCGCGGGCGATGCGGGAGACGTTCCCCATCCGAAGGTGTGAGGAAGAAGTCGCTCTCGTCTTCGTCGAAGAATCGGCTCGTGATCGTGCGCGCGGTGGCGATCGCTTCGGTCAGGTAGCGGTCTCCTGCGCCCGCGCGGTAGAGCGCGAGGCAGGCGTCGAGCAGCGCGGCGTGGTCGTCGAGGAACGCGGGGATTCGCGCCGCTCCGCCCGCGAACACCCGCAATAGCTTCCCGTCGTCGGCCCGCATTCGATCGAGGACGAAGTCGCATGCGGCCGTTGCGCCGTCGAGGAGCGCAGCGTCCTCCAGGAGGCTTCCGGCGTACGCGAACCCGGATGCGGTGAGCGCATTCCAGCTCGCGACCCGTTTCGTGTCGGTGCCCGGTGCGATCCGCTCTCCGCGTGCGGCGAGCAGCTTCTGTCGCTCGGCGGCGAGTCGCTCCCGCGGCTCGCGCTCGACGTCCCACAAGACTGTCGCGTTGTGCTCGAAGTTGCCGACCCGTGTCACGCCATAGGTCCGGCAGAACGCTTCGGCTCGCTCCGTGCCGAGGACGCCGGCCACTTCGGACGGCGTCCACACGTAGAACTTGCCTTCCTCGCCCTCGCTGTCTGCGTCCTGACTCGCGTACCAGCCGCCCTCGGGCCCCGTCATCTCGCGCTGGAGCCACTCGAAGGTCTCTCGGATCGGCCACAGCAGGTCGTCGTCCGTGGCTCCGGTGCGGCGCCAGACATCCGCATAGGTCTGGACGAGCTGGCCCTGGTCGTAGAGCATCTTTTCGAAGTGGGGCACGCCCCAGTGATCGTCGACGCAGTAGCGGTGGAAGCCGCCGCCGAGCTGGTCGTAGAGTCCGCGTCGCGACATCTCCCGGCACGTGAAAGCCAGGAAGTCGAGCGTGGCCGCAGAGTCCTTTTCGGGCTGCACGTCGCAGCCCGCGAGCAGGAGCCCCAGGCTCGTGGCCGTCGGAAACTTGGGCGCACCGCCGAGGCCGCCGTGTTCGCGGTCGGCCTGCGAGAGGAGGGCGTTGGCGGCATCCCGAAGTGCGTCGGAGCCCGGCAGCCCCTCCGCGACTCCTTCGGGGCGCGCCTTCAGCGCTCGCACGATGCTGTCGGCGCTGTCGTCGACCTCATCGCGCCGCTCGCGCCAGGCGGTCGAGATGCGTTCGAGAAGGTCGGGGAACGACATCATCCCATGCCGGGGCTCGGGGGGAAAGTAGGTCCCGCCGTAGAACGGCTTGCCGCTCGGCGTGCAGAAGACAGTCAGGGGCCAGCCGCCATGGCCGTTGAGCCGAACGACCGTGTCCATGTAGAGCTGGTCGACGTCGGGTCGCTCTTCGCGGTCGACCTTGATGTTGACGAACCCCTGGTTCATCAACTCCGCTGTCTGTGGATTTTCGAACGACTCCCGTTCCATGACGTGACACCAATGGCAAGCGCTGTAGCCAATCGAGACGAGAATCGGACGATCCTCGGCGCGGGCGCGGTTGAGCGCTTCTTCGCCCCAGGGATACCAGTCCACCGGGTTGTGCATGTGTTGGCGGAGATACGCGCTCGTCTCCGCGCCGAGACGATTGGTCGGCGGGTCTTTCGAGTCGCTCATGATGCGGAGGACACGGCCGCCGGAACGACGTGGAGATCCTGCTGCGGGAACGGGATCGAGCAGTCGGCCCCTTCGAGTGCCTCGCGAACTGCACGCACGAGATCGCCTCGAAGCGGCAGGTAGTCGGGCGTCGCGCACCACGGCCGGACCGCGAGATTGACCGACGAATCGGCGAGTTCGAGCACGAACACGGCGGGTCCGGGATCGGCGAGCACTCGTTCGTCGGCGCCCAGAACGCCTTCGATCGCGGTGATCGCGCCGGCGACGTCGTCGTTGTACGAGATGCCGAACACGAAGTCGTTTCGGCGCGTGTCGTTGGCCGTCACGTTCTTGATCGTGCCCGCGAAGACTGCGCTGTTCGGGATGATGATTCGCACGTTGTCCGGGGTGTTGAGGGTCGTCGAGAAGATGCCGATCGCGTCGACCTTGCCGAGCTCTCCCGCGACGTCGACCACGTCGCCGACGCGGAACGGGCGCAAGGCCAGCAGCATCACGCCGGCAGCGAAGTTGGAGAGTGTGCCTTGGAGCGCGAGCCCGACGGCGAGGCCGGCGGCGCCGAGCACGGCGACGAGCGAGGTGGTCTCGATCCCGAAGAGCCCCAGGACCGCGATCATGACGACCGTCAGGACGAAGTAGTACGCGAGTCCCGTCGTGAACGGGATCAGGGTCGCGTCCGCTCCGCGCCGTTCGAGGGTGCGGCGGACCGCGCTCCGCACACTGCCGGCGACGATGCGACCGATCAGCAGGACGGCGATGGCGCCGACTACACGGAGCCCCCAGGTCGAGACGAGGGTGACGGTCAGGTCGGCAACTTTCTCGGGATCGAGGTCCATGGAGATCTCCTTTGGCTTCCCGCAACTCCTAGCCGTCTGACGCGGGTCGGCAAGTGGCCGCACCGGGGGGGATGGGGGATGGTCCCCGCGTGCATGAGGTGATTCTCCACGAAAAGCGCGATCGCTCGCCCCGCTGGCGTCACCCGTGGCTGCTCTCGGGCGCGGTTTCGAGCGAGCCGGGGATGGGGGCATCGGGCGAGCTCGTGCGCGTCCTGGCCGCCAGCGGCGATCTGCTCGGCCACGGCCACTACTCCCCTCATTCCCAGATCCGCGTGCGGCTGGTGAGCTTTGGCAAGGAGGAGCCCGCCGCCGATTGGCTGGAGGCCGGTGTGCGCGCTGCGGTTCTGCGCCGGGCCGAAGACCCGCTGCTCGCGGGCACCGACGCCGTGCGTCTGATCAACGCGGAAGGCGACGGCCTGCCCGGACTCGTGGTCGATCGCTACGCGGGAGTCGCCGTCGTGCGGTTGGCCACCGCCGGCATGGCGGCCAGCCGAGCCGCGATCGCTGAAGTCCTGTTCGAGAGTGCGGGGGTCGAGACGGTTTTCGAACGCTCCGACGCGGTCGCAGCCCGTCGCGATGGTTTCGATCCGAACTCGGGCGTGCTCGCGGGGGCGCCGCTCTCGGGGCCGGTCTCGATCGACGAGAGGGGCCGATTGTACGAGGTCGACACGGCCGCGGGACAAAAGACCGGCTTCTACCTCGACCAGCGAGATGCCCGCGATCTCGTGCAGCGGCTCTCGCCGGGTCGTCGCGTCCTCGACCTCTTCTCGTACACGGGAGGCTTCGCCGCGGCTGCCGCGCGTGGCGGCGCGTCTGGCGTGACCCTCGTCGATTCCTCGGCCGAGGCGCTCGAGCGTGCGCGGGCTCACGTGGAGGCGAACACCACCGCCCCGTCTGCTGCCGCCCCCGAGTTCGTTGCGGGGGATGCGTTTCAGTTCGTCCGCCAGTCGCGGGAGCAATGGGACGTTCTCGTGGTCGACCCGCCGCCGCTCGCGCGTCGCCGCGGTGACGTCCCGAAGGCGAGTCGCGCGTACAAGGACGTCCTGTTGCACGCGCTCCACCGGGCGCGTCCGGGTGCTCACGTGCTCGCGTTCCGCTGCTCGCATCACGTCAGCAGCGATCTCTTCCGTAAGATCGTCTTCGGCGCTTCGCGCGACGCCGATCGTTCGCTTCAGGTGCTCGCGACACTCGGCGCTCCGCCCGATCACCCGGTCTCGCTCGACCATCCGGAGGGCGAATATCTGAGCGGGCTCCTGCTGCGCGCATGAGTGGCGGCGGGGACGGCGTGCGTGCGCACGACGAACAGACCGCCTCGGGTGCGGCGGCTCGGCGCCTGGGTGCTGCGCTCGACGGCGCGAAGGCGTTCGTCGAAATCTCACGCGAGCCGGTCTCGTCGGCCTATCTGGCGGCACTTGCAGGCGATCCCGGTGAACTCGTCGAGATGGCGGCGCGCTGCGCGGAGCCGTCGGGAGCGCTCCGGTCGCTCTTGCCGGGCGCTCCGGAAGGCCCAGGTGTGGCCAGCACGGTCGACGCGTTGAACGGGCTCTTTGCCGTCGGGGTTCGCGACGGATCGCTCGTCGAAAACGCAGCGGGCTTCTTGCAGCGCGCCCAGGAAGAATCGGGCGCGTGGGTCGATCCGGTCGTCTGCGAGCCCTTGGCCGCGCTGTCGCTATCGGGTCACAGCTGCGGCGTTCTCGGCCAGACCCCGTTCGCGAGGCAGAGCACCCTCGATCGCGGAGTCGAGTATCTGGCCAGCGCCTGGTCGGTCGACCGCGTGCAAGAAGGTCGGCTCGACGTGATCGCTGCCTATCTGCACGCGCTGTCGGCGTGCCCCTCGGATCTCGCCGACGAGGTGTTGCAGTGGTGCGGACGCGAACTCGAACGCGGCTGGCGCATCGGACGGTTCGCACCGGCGTCCGTCGCGCGCGTGTTCCTGCTGTGCGACGCCATGGCGCTTCCGGCCGCGAAGGTCTCGGCCTCCGACATCGTGGAGGCGCTGCTCGACACCCAGGCGCAGGACGGGGGCTGGGAGGGTGGGCTCCGGAGCACGCTCGAAGCCGCCGCTGCGCTCGCCCGCCACGATACGAGAGGTTAGTCCGGCCATGTTGAATCTTGCTGCGATCCACGAAGCCATAGCCGCGGCAGTACCCGATCGCGAGTGCATCGTCTTCGGAGATCGTCGCTTCACGTGGGCGGAGACGACCGATCGAACCCGTCGGCTGGCGGACGTGTTCCGACAGCACGGCCTCGGCTGTCGCGAGGGCCGAGCCGGGATCGGCGGCTCGGAGTCGGGCCAGGATCACGTCGCCCTTTATCTGCACAATGGCAACGAGTATCTCGAGGGGATGCTCGGGGCGTTCAAGGCGCGCTGCGCGCCCTTCAACGTCAACTATCGCTACGTCGAGGAGGAGCTTCGCTACCTGTTCGACAACGCGGACGCGAAGGCCGTCGTCTATCACGCCCGGTTCGCGCCGCTGGTCGAGAAGGTCCGCAGCCAGCTTCCGGGGCTTCGTTTGCTGCTGCAGGTTCCGGACGAGTCGGGGCACGAATTGCTGCCGGGCGCGCTCGATTTCGAGACGGCTCTGGCCGGCGCTGATCCGCGTGAGCCGTCCGAGCTGAGCCCCGACGATCTCTACATCCTCTACACCGGCGGCACGACGGGCATGCCGAAGGGTGTCCTGTGGCGCCAGGAGGATATCTATCGGGGGGCGCTGTCTCCGCGAGGAGTCGAGCCGCGGATCGAGGCGATCGTCGAGCGCGCGTCGGGTCGCGGGATCCGGGCGCTGCCGTCTCCGCCCTTCATGCACGGGGCGGCGCACTGGGTGGCGTTCAACATGTGGCACGTCGGCGGGACCATCGTCGTACAGTCCGACACAAGCCGCCTCGACCCGGAGGACATCTGGTCGACGGTCGAACGCGAGAAGGTGAACGCGATCACGATCGTCGGCGACGCCTTCGGTCGACCGCTCCTCGAGACGCTGGAGCAGGGCCGCCACGATGTGTCGACTCTTCGGCTGCTCACGTCCGGGGGCGCGATCCTGACGGCCGCGTTGAAGAAGCGGTTTCTCGAGTGCGTTCCGGGGCTGCGGATCCTCGATGCGCTCGGCTCTTCGGAGAGCGGCCAGCAGGCGCACCAGATCTCACGGGCCGGGAGCGAGGTGACGACGGGAGACTTCGATCTCTCCGACGACAACGTCATTTTGAACGATGCGCTCGACGCCGAGGTTCCGGCCGGGAGCGGCCAGGAGGGCTGGCTCGCCCGCCGCGGATTCGTCCCGCTCGGCTACTACAAGGACGCCGAGAAGACGGCGCGGACGTTTCCGCTCGTCGGCGGAGTTCGCTATTCGGTGCCGGGAGATCGTGCGATCGCGGCTGCGGACGGCAAGTTGACGCTTCTCGGTCGCGAAAGCGTGACGATCAATACGGGCGGTGAGAAGGTATTCGCGGAAGAGGTGGAGCAGGCTCTCAAGCACCACCCGGCCGTCTGGGATACGACTGTCGTCGGCACACCGAACGAGCGCTTCGGCCAACAGGTGACCGCGATCGTGCAGCTCCGGTCCGGCGCGAGCGCGAGCGAAGACGAACTCACGGCGACCGTTCGCGAGCACCTGGCCGGCTACAAGGTGCCGCGCGCGTACGTGTTCGTGGACGAGGTGCTGCGGGCGCCGAGCGGCAAGGCCGACTACCGCTGGGCAAAGGACACCGCTCTCGCCGCGCTCGGCTAGCGATCGCGCCGGGCGCTAGTTCGTCAGGGCGTCCTGGAAGCGGCGGATGCGGGCCGCATTGGCGCCGAGGTCGCTCTGGCCGTCGCGCGACTTGCTCCGCACGTCGATGACACTGCCCGTGCCTTGCGGGCGCACGCGGACGGCGACGTCGTCTACGAATTCGAAGAGCGCGGAGACCACCTGGGCCTCGAACTCGCCGGCGGGGGCGCGGACGACGGTGACTTTCCAGCCGAGCGACTCGGCGGCGCGCTGTCCCTGCGCGAGGGCATCTGCCGGGGCGGCCGCGAGTTCGATCGGAGCGAGGTCCGGGTAGGCCTCGCGGGCCTGTGCGACGTAGTCGCTCGGGTACGTCATGTCGCGGCCGGCGTCCGCCGGATCTGCCGCGAAGCTCGGCGGATCGTCGGCGTTCGTCGTGATGTCGTTGATCGGAGGAACGGGGGGGAGGGAGTTCGCGGCGACCATCGCGAAGATCAGCGCGCCGGCACCGACGCCGAGCCACGCGAGGTTGCGTCCAGTCGCGGCTCCGCCGCGCGTCAAGAAGAGCCCGATGAGTCCGAGGGGCAGGGCGACGAGGCCCTCGAGGACGCCGATTCCGAACACGTAGCGGAAGCCGTCCAGGGGACTCAGGATGCCGAGCTTGATCAGCAGCGGTCCGAGCACGATGTCGAAGAGCGCGAGCCCCCCGAGGATTCCGGCAAGCAATGCGACCTTCGAACGACGACTTTCCATGGGCCCCTCCCTCGACGCGAGGCATGCTACCCCTTTTGCCGGAGGAACCACCCGTTGAGCGACCCGATCGTCCTGCTCGAGCACCGCGGCCCCGTGGCCTTGTTGACGCTGAATCGACCCGACGTGCTGAATGCGCTGAGCGCGGAAGTACTGGGGGCACTCGGGGAGCGGATTGCGGAGGTGGCCGAGGCGAAAGACACGCGGGCGCTGGTCGTGACCGGGGCCGGTCGCGCGTTCGCCGCGGGGGCCGACATCTCACAGATGAGTCACCTGACCGCGCTCGCGGCCCAGGCTTTCAGCCGGCTAGGCCACGAAACGTTCGGCGCGCTCGAGACCCTCTCGATCCCGACGATCGCCGCGGTCAACGGTTTCGCGCTCGGCGGCGGCTGTGAGCTCGCGCTCGCGTGCGACTGGATCTACGCCGGTCAGAAGGCGCGCTTCGGTCAACCCGAAGTAAAACTGGGGCTGATCCCCGGCTTCGGAGGCACGAGCCGCCTCGCGCGACGCGTCGGCCCGGCGTGGGCGAAGGAGCTCAACTTCTCCGGGGTGCCGATCGACGCAGAGACCGCCCAGCGCATCGGTCTCGCCAATCGGGTGTTCGAGGACGGGGATGCGGCCGTGGCCGGGGCTTGTGCTGCGGGCGAGGCCGTGGCGGGCACGGGCCCGCTCGCGGTCGCGCGGGCGAAGCGGGTCATGCAGGAAGGCCAGGACGCGGACGTTCGCGTGGCCCATGTGCTCGAGCAGGAGGCGTTCGGCGGGCTCTTCGCCACCGCCGACTCGAAAGAGGGCATGACCGCATTTCTCGAGAAGCGCGACCCGAAGTTCGGCGGATCCTGAGCCCTCCGTCGCGCGCGGTTCTCGGCCCCGGCCTGGAGGCGGAGCCTAGTAGCCTGCGACGTAGGGTATCGAAGCGGCCGTCGTCTCGATCGCGTCGCCCGCTTCGAGCAGCACGGCGGTGGCGTTCCAGGTGCCCTCGAGCAGCTGCATGCGGGTGCCGTCCGGGACGCTGGCGGCGAACGAGCCCGCGCGACACGTGACGGTCCGGGCCTCGATGTCGACGATGACCTCTTGCGCCGGGTCGAGCTCGACCGAGTCGAACAGCTTGACGAGGTCGTCTGCCTCGAGTGTCACGCAGATCAGCCCGAGCGCGGTGCAGTTGCCCGCGAAGATCTCGGCGAACGAGCCTCCGACGAACGCGTGGAAGCCACGACGCATCAGCGACTGGGGTGCGTGCTCACGGGACGAGCCGCACCCGAAGTTGCGTCCGACCACGAGGATCGAGGCGCCGTTGAAGCGATCCTGGTCGAGGGAGTGGTCGCCCTTGGCCTGGATGCGGTCGTCCTCGAACGCGTACTCGCCGAGCCCGTCGAACGTGACGCAGCGCAGGTAGCGAGCCGGAATGATCCGGTCGGTGTCGATGTCGTCGCCTCGCACGGGGCAGGCCGTGCCCGCCACGCGCGAGATCGCGGAGTTTTTCTCTTCGGACATGATCAGAGCACCTCTCGGACGTCGGCCACTTCGCCGCGGAGCGCCGTGGCGGCCACCATGGCCGGGGACATCAGCAGCGTGCGCCCAGTCGGGGAGCCTTGCCGGCCCTTGAAGTTCCGATTGCTCGAAGACGCGCACAACTCGTCGTCGATCAGCTTGTCGGGGTTCATCGCGAGGCACATCGAACAGCCCGGCTCGCGCCACTCGAAACCGGCGCTCCGGAACACTTCGTCGAGGCCCTCGGCCTCGGCCTCGCGGGCGACGGCCATGGATCCCGGGACCACCAGTGCCTTTACGTGCGGCGCGACCTTGCCGGTGCGCGCGACGCGCGCGGCTTCGCGGAGGTCGCTGATGCGGCCGTTGGTGCACGATCCGATGAAGCACACGTTGACGCGCTTGCCGGCGAGCGGCTCCCCTGCGCGCAGCTGCATGAACGCGAGGGCTTCTTCGACCGAGGCGCGCTCGTCGTCCGGCACGTCTTCGGGCCGCGGGACGGGCTCGTTCACGCCGCACGCCTGGCCCGGGTTGATGCCCCAGGTGATCGTGGGCTCGATCTCGGCGCCATCCAGCTCGAAGTGGTCGTCGTAGGCGGCGCCCGGGTCGCTCGCGGTCCCGCGCCACCAATCGATCGCGCGGTTCCAAGCATCGCCTGTCGGAACTTCGGCGCGCCCCTTCAGGTAGTCGAAGGTCGTCTCGTCCGGGTTGACGTAGCCGACTCGAGCACCGCCTTCGATCGACATGTTGCAGAGTGTGAGGCGCTCCTCGATCGTCATCGCGTCGACGACCGGGCCGCCGTACTCGTACGCGTAGCCGACGCCGCCTTTTACGCCGAGGCGCCGGATCAGCGCGAGGATCACGTCCTTCGCGTAGACGCCACCGCCGAGCTTGCCGGTGACGTCGATGCGCCGAACCTTCGGGCGCGCGAGCGCCAGACACTGGCTCGCCAATACGTCTCGCACCTGGCTGGTGCCGATGCCGAACGCGATCGCACCGAACGCCCCGTGGGTCGACGTGTGACTGTCGCCGCACGCGATCGTCATGCCCGGCTGGGTGAGCCCCATCTCGGGCCCGATCACGTGGATGATCCCCTGTTTTCCGCTCGCCGGGTCGTAGAACGTGATGCCGTGCTCGCGGCAGTTCTTCTCGAGCTCGCGCATCATCTGTTCGGCGAGGACGTCGGAGAACGGGCGCAAGTGCGAATCGGTCGGGATGATGTGGTCGACCGTCGCGAACGTTCGGCGCGGAAACCGCACCGGGACGTTCATCTCGCGCAGCATGTGAAATGCCTGCGGGCTGGTGACCTCGTGGATCAGGTGGAGGCCGATCAGGAGCTGCGTCTGCCCGGTGGGAAGCTCGCGCACCGTATGTGCGTCCCAGACTTTGTCGAGCAGGCTGCGGGGGGAGTTTGTGGCCATCTCGGGGATTTAGCAGAGGGGGCGGCGCCTGCACCCGCCTCGGCCCCCAGCGGGCTCCAAACCGGTGGGCGGCTATGCTGCCGCGCCCATGGACCTCCTCTACACCGCTCACGTACCGCCCGGCGACGGGCCCTTTCCGACCATCCTCGCCCTCCACGGCTGGGGAGCCAGCGCCCACGATTTGCTGGGTCTGGCGCCGATTCTTCACGGAGGCCAGGCGCTCGTGCTGAGCCCCCAGGGGCCGCTCGCATTCGACATCGGCCAGGGCATGGCCGGTCACGGTTGGTTCCCGATCGGAGCCGAGGCCCCGCCCGGGATTCAGGACATCGAGGCCTCGGCCGACCAGGTGCGTGGCTTCCTCGACAAGGCGCAGGAGCGCTACCCGATCGACCCGCGCAAACTCGTCGTGATGGGCTTCAGCCAGGGCGGCGTGATCGGGTACGACCTGGTGCTGCGCGACCCGGCCCGCTTCGCGGGACTGATGGCGCTGTCGTCCTGGCTCCCCGAAGACCTCGACCAGTCGATTCCGAAGCAGGACGCACACGACAACTTCCCGGCGTTGGTCGTGCACGGCACCGAGGATCCGATGATTCCGGTCGCGCGTGCGCAGGAGAGCCGCCAGCGTTTGATCGCACGCGGGCTCGGGCTGACCTATCGCGAGTACGAGATGGAGCACACGATCGCGCCGGAAGCGTTGCGCGACATCCTCGGCTGGCTCGAAGAGAAGGTCATCAGCCCGCTGGTGCTCGCCTGACCGAGCCGAAGCTACGCGGGAACTGGGAAGACCGGCGCCAGTTCGTCGAAGGGCGCACGCGCGACGCGCTCGCGCGCACCTTCCATCTTTTCGGCCGCATCGAGGCCCCGCAGCTCGACTCTCCCATGTACTCGGAGCTCTGCTACGGCATCTCGCACGACGACGAGTTGCTCGCTCTGTGTGCGGAGACGCGCGAGACGCAGCCGCCGCCGAACATGATCTTTGCCGCGGTGCAGTACCTGCTGCTCGCGGGCGCCGAGCATCCGCTCGCCGCGCACTACCCGGCGGTGTCCGGGGCGGAGCGACCGCTCGAGCCGGCGTTCTCGCTCTTCCGGGCGTTCTGCCTGGAGCACCGGGACGCGATCGTGACGCTGCTGCGCGAGCGGCGGACGCAGACGAACGTGATCCAGCGCTGCATCTGCTTGTTGCCCGCGTTCGCGGCGGTGTCGGCGGAGGTCGAGCGTCCACTTGCGCTCTTCGAAGTGGGTCCGAGTGCGGGACTCAATCTCAACTGGGATCGCTATCGCTACTCCTATCCGGGTGCCGCGGGCGCGGCGCCGACGCTCTGGGGCGACCCGGGCTCCGCGGTGTCGCTCACGACCGAGCGGCGCGGGACGGCGGCGCTTTCCGATCTGCCGCCCGCGATCCCGGTCGCGTCGCGTCTCGGAGTCGATCTCAATCCGATCGATCCGGCCGACGAGGATGCGGTGCGCTGGTTGCGCGCCCTCATCTGGCCCGAGCATGTCGAGCGCCACGAACGTCTGCTCGCGGCTCTCGAAATTGCGCGACAGGCGCCGCCGCCTCTCGTGAGCGGTGACGCCGTCGAGGTCGTTCCGGCGCGTGTCGCGGAAGTGTCGACCGACGTGGCGCCGGTCGTCTTCGCCACGCATGCGCTCTACCAGATTCCGCGCGAGCGTCGCATCGCGCTCCTGAAGGCCCTCGAGGCCGAAGCCGTGCGGGCGTCTCGACGCATCGACATGGTCATTCTCGAGGGCACGGGCCCCGACTATTCGGAGCTGACCCTCACCACTTGGCGTCCCGAGGGCAGGGCGACGCGGCTCCTGGCGCGCGCCAATCCGCACGGTCGCTGGCTGGAGTGGCTCGACCCGAGCGTGGGCTAACCTGACCGACGGCCGGGGTGTAGCTCAGTGGCCAGAGCCTGAACTTTGGGGGTTCAGCGTCGTGGGTTCGAATCCCACCACCCCGACCATCCTTCCATTGCGGATAGTGCTGCGGTGGCGCCCGTCCTCGACGATCCGCTCGAGCTCGACGCGATCGAGAACGGTGTGTTCGCTCTCGCCGAGAATGCGCGCGACCTCTCTGCCGAGCTCGACGCTACCGGCGCGGGCGTTCGAGGCTGCGGACGTAGGCGACGAGCTCTCGGATCCGCGCGTCGCCGAGATGCCCCCAGGCCGCCATGAGGGGGTTCCCTCCGGCGGCGGCGCCGCCGTCGCGGATCACAAGGAACAGATCGTGGTCCGTTCCGGTGCGGCCGTCGCTGTCCGCGTCGAACTTGAACCGGCCGACGCTGAAGTCGCGCGGCATCGGCAGCGCGGCGAGGCCGGCCGGGCCGTCACCCTTCCCCGTCTCGCCGTGGCAGTTCACGCAGTGCTGCAGGTAGAACTCCTGGCCCGGGAGCGGGCCCCGGTCCTCGGCTCCGACCTGAGTCGCGAGGCCGAACACGAGTGCGGCGGCGATGGCCGACAGCACGGGGCTCACGGCGTCCCGGCGAGTGCGCGTTTCGGCAGGCGCGGGTCGAGCCGAATCACGCGCGGCTGTCCGCGCTCGATCTGCCAGGTCGGGGTGTTCGAGTTGGAGGTCCAGACGCGACCCTCCGCGTCGAAGTCGATCTCTCGCGTGTAGGTGACCCGCGTCGGCAGCGGGTACACGAGGAACTCCTCGCTCGCGGGATCGAAGCGCATCAAGGTGTCGCTGTTGGTGCCGCAGATCCAGACGGTGTCCGTCGTGTGGTCGACGTGCAGCGCGTACGGTGTCTCGGTGCCCTTCGGCTCGATCGGGATCTCCCAGCGCTCGAACGAGCGGCTCTCGGGATCGAACCGGGAGAGGACATTCGAAGAGAAGCCCGGGATCCAGAGCTGGCCCTCCGAATCGAAGCGCAGTCGCCGCGGGGCTGTGAACGGCGTCTCGACCATCTCGACCTCGAGCGTGTCGGGGTCGATGCGCCCGATCTTGTGCGCGTTGAGCTGGCTGAACCAGACATCGCCGTCCGGCGCGATGTCGATGCCGTAGGGAACCGGCATGTTCACCACGCCTTCGCCGGCCGCGTCGGCGTCGAGCTCCACGTACTGGGACAGCCAGATGAAGAACGGCATCAGTCGCAGCACCGCGGCCTGCTGCCAGCTCTGCGCGGGCAGTCGGATCGTCTCGAAGCTCCCGCTCGCTGGGTCGAAGCGTGCGACGTGGTTCGAGCCCGCGATCGTGAACCAGACGCGGCCCTCAGCGTCCACCCGCAAGGTGTGCGGATAGAAGCCCTCGCTCATCGCGTGCAGGGTCCACTGCCCGGTCTTCGGGTCGAAATGCCCGAGCCGATTGCCGAGCGCGAGCGTGACCCACACCGAGCCGTCGGGCCCGACCTGGAGCGAGTGCGGACCGACGTGGGCGTTGGAGTTCGGCACGAGCGGCGAGCCACCGGTGGCGAACACCCCGCCGAGCGGGAGCCCATCGTCCGGGATCGGGAAGCGCTGCGTCTCTCCCGTCTCGGGATCGAGCCGGAAGAGCTCGTCCTGCATCATGTCGACCGAGTAGACGTGCCCACTCGGGTGGACCATCAGGTCGTGCTGCATCGAGGCGCGACCGCCGAGCACCCATTCGTCGATCACGGCCTCCCGCACTGCGGGAGCCGGCGGGGGCGCGAAGTCCGGCGTCCCCATGCCGGCGGTCAGGCGCGGCACGGCGTGCTCCGGGTCGTAGGCGGCGTCGAACCAGCCGGGCACCTGCGCGCGCACCTCGGGCGAGAGCGCGCCGCCGAGCCGCGCCATCAGCGCCAGCACCTTCTCCCACTGCCAGTCCTCGCGCGGAACCCGTGTCGCCGCGTTGCCCTGTTGGTGGCAGTAGGTGCACTGGCGGACGAACTGCTCGCGGTGCGCGGGCTCGTCGATCTGCTCGAGGAGGAGCGAGAACCAGCGATTGGCCGGGAGCTGCTCGGCGAGCGCGGCCGGATCGGTCTCGGGCTCCAGCACGAGGGCGAGCTCGGGCCCCGGTACCGCGGTGCCCTGGCGCGCGTCCCGCCAGCCGATCCGGCGAACGCGCAGCTCCCACTGCCCGGCGTCCAGTTCCGGGACCTCGAAGCGACCCTCTGCATCGGAGAAAACCGTCGTGCCGCGGGCGGGCGCCCCCCGCTCGGCCGTCACGCGCGCCCCGACGACGGGCGTGCCGTCCGCGCTGCTGAGGCGCCCCGCGAGCGTGGCCGCGCTCGCGGGCTCGGGCGCGGAGAGGCCCGATGCCACGCCCATCCCGACGGCGAGGCTCACGGTCGCGAGGTGCTTCCGGGTCGGCTTCATCGGTCCCCCTCCTCCTGTTCGGGCTGGCTCTCGGCCGAGGCCGAACCTTCGATCTCAAACTCCAACACAATCGGCTCGAATACGCGATGTGCGGCCAGTCCCTCGAGCTCGCGGTCGGCATCCGGTCCGTCGATCCGCAGTGCAAACGGCGCGGCAGCCCTCGATTCGCCGTTGGCCTCAGCGCAGGAGTCAGGATAGTCGACGCCCACGCGGTAGCGACCGGGGACCAGCGGCGCAGAGAACTCGACGGTCTCGACCCGCGGCGCGTCGTGAATGCAGCGGCGGTCCAGGGTCAGCGCGCCACCGATCCCGCTCGGTGTATTGGCGTAGTAGACCGTCTCCTCGCGTGGCCCCGTGACGTAGAGGTCGAGGTCCGAGGCCGGCCCGAACGCCAGCGACACGGTCAAATCACCCGGCGCCGCCGCTGGAAGCCCGGCGAGGTGTTCTCCGAGCGCCTCGGCTTCCCGGGTCTGCTCCGGCTTCCAGGAGGGCGGAGGCTTCGCTGCGGGCCGAGGCGGCGGCCCGTCGCCGCAGCCCGGCGCCGCCGCAAGGAGCGCTCCGATCGATAGCGTCATCACCAGACGCCCAGACGTCGCCTTCATTCGCTGGCCCAACGAGCGATCGATAGCGCATTCAGGCCGGCCCCGGCGCGTTCTGCGAGGAGCCAACCGAGGCGCGGCCCGTGCGGTAGCTTGCCGACGGAGGCGACGCCATGGACGTACGAAACCTGTCGGGCAAGACCGCACTCGTCACCGGGGCGGCCAGCGGGATCGGGCGCGAGTCGGCGCTGGCCTTCGGCCGGCGCGGCGCGGACCTGGTGATCTGCGACCTGGACGAGCCGGGCCTGAAGGAGACCGAAACGATGCTGCGGAGCCTCGGCCGCAACGTACTCGCGCGCCGCGTGGACGTCGCCGACCCCGAGGCGATGCGCGGCTTCGCCGAGGAGACCAGCGCGCAGGTGGGTGTCGTCGACATCCTGATGAACAACGCCGGGGTGGGTCTCGGCGCGAGCTTCCTCGAAACCTCGCTCGAGGACTGGGACAGGATCTTGCGCATCAACGTTCGCGGGGTCATCCACGGCTGCCACTACTTTGTGCCACCGATGGTCGAGCGCGGGGCCGGCGGCCACGTCGTGAACGTCTCCTCGGCGGCGGGCTACCTGCCCGCGGAGGCGCTCTCGGCCTACGTGACGACGAAGTATGCCGTGCTCGGGCTCACGGAATCCCTGCGCAGTGAGCTGCGCCGGCGCGGGATCGGCGTGACCGCGATCTGCCCCGGCATCGTCGACACCCCGATCACGCGCAGCACGCCGCTGCGGGGTCGCTACGCCGAGGAAGGCCAGCGCGAAGAGATGGTCGAGGCCTATCGCAAGCGCGGCTACGGGCCCGAACGCGTCGCCGAGAACGTGCTCAAGGCCATCGGGCGCAATCGCGGCATCGCCCCCGTCACGCCCGAGGCGTGGATCGCGTGGTACGCGAAGCGTCTGTCGCCCGCACTCGTTTCGCGCTTCATGGCCTGGGCGGAGCAGCGGCGCCTGGCACGCTGACCGCCCGGCGGATCCGTAGCGGCGACTGCATCGCTCGGGACTGTTGCGCTATTTCGTCGTGGGTTCGAATTCCACCACCCCGACCACGTCGATTGCCTTGGGGGCAGCTGCCACCGGAGCGACTCGGGCGGTAGGCTCGAGGGATGACGAAACGAATCGCCTGGTTCGCCCTGTTCCTGGCGCTCGTCGCCTGTGGCTCGGCCGCAGAGGAGGGCACGCAGACGACCACCGGTGCGGCGCTCGCCGCCCGGATCGAGGCCGGCTCCGCGCCGGTGATTCTCGACGTGCGCACGCCGGAGGAGTTCGCGGCGGGGCACGTGAAGGGAGCCGTGAACGTGCCGCACGACCAGCTCGCCGAGCGCCTCGCGGGCCTCGGCCTCGATCCCAACGCGGAGGTTGTCGTGCACTGCGAGAAGGGTGGCCGCGCCAAGGCCGCCGAAGCCGTGTTGCATGACGCGGGCTTCACGCGCGTCGTCGACCTCGAGGGCCACATGCAGGGCTGGCGTGAAACGGGCTTGCCGGCGGAACCGAAGAAGCCCTAGCGCGCGCTGCGCCGGCGCTCAGCCGACGAGTGTCGCCAGCGCCGGGTGCCCGACACCCTGGTAGTACAGGTAGAGCGCGGCGTCGCGCACGTCGAAGACGAACGCGATCGCGATGATCGCGAGCAAAGCACGACACCAGAAGCCGTAGGGTGTCCGGGGGTCGGTGCCGGGGAGGGCGCCGATCAGGACCACCGCACTGAGCGTCCAGCCGACGACATGCGTCACGGACACGAGCCCGTTCCGCAGCGTGGCCAGGCCGCCGCCTTCGATGATCGCGACGATCGCATGGCTGAGGACGAAGCCGCCGAGGACCCAGCGGGCGGCAACGTGGTGGCGAACGAAGGCCAGCGAGCCGAGGAACGTGACGACGAGCAGGCCGAGCCACGCCATCAGCCAGACCGGGAGCGAAGTCCGGGCGGCGTTGTCCCAAACTTCGAGTGAGTGGGGGAGGGCGGAGTCGTCGCCCGCCGCGAGGAATGTCACGGCGGCCGTGGCCAACAGCCAGGTCAGTCCCCACATGCGCGCGGTGCTGGTGAGACCGGGTCGGTCGAGGACAGCGGATTGGCTCATGAAAGCTCCGTTCCCGACTCGGGCTCGTCGGTTGTTCGGCTGTATAACCCAGGTTATTCAGTCGAACAACTTCGTCCGGGGGTCAGCTCGAGGAGAGCGGGAGCCGGACTTCGAAGGTGGCGCCATCTCCCGGCGTGCTTTCCGTGCGGATCTCTCCGCCGTGGCTGCGCACGATCTGGTAGCTGATGTAGAGGCCCAGCCCGGTGCCTTCGCCGACGGGCTTGGTCGTGAAGAACGGCTCGAAGATCCGCGACGCGTGCTCCGGTCGGATCCCCGGCCCGTCGTCGCTCACGCGCACGAGGACTTCTCGACCCGCACGCTCGCTTTCGACCCGCACGCGTCCGGTGCCGCCCGTCGCGTGGATGGCGTTGGCAATCAGATTGACGAACACCTGGTGCAGCTGCGTGGAAGAACCTCGCACCGGTAGAGTCGCCTCGGCACTCCGCCCGATCGCCACGCCGGTGGCGGAGTGGGTGGAAGCGACGCGAACTGCGCTCTCGATGGTTTCGTCGATTTCGACGGTCTCCAGTAGCGGACCCCCGGTTCGGGAGAACTCGTTGACGTCCCGCACGATCGCGATGGTTCGGTTCACGCCCTCGAGCGACTCGTCGAGCAGTTCCTCCGCTTCGACCAGGCGCTCGTCGACGAGCGGGTCGCCGTCGGCCTTCGCGAGCGCGTCGCGGAGCGAATCCCATTCGCCACGAAGCGCCTCGAGGTTCGCTCGGACGTAGGTCATCGGGTTGTTGACCTCGTGCGCGACCCCGGCCGCGAGCTGGCCGATCGCGTCCATCTTCTGGGCCTGCCGGACCTGGTCTTCGAGGCCCGTGCGTTCCGCGACGCGGCCGAGCTGGAGCCCGACGTCCGCCAGGACCTCGAGCAGCCGGTTCTCTCGTTCGATTTGCGTGCGCAGGCCGAACTCGAGCACGGCGCAGACCTCGCCTTGAGCGAGCACCGGTACTGCGACGTGGGTCTCGATGCCGAGCGCGCGCCCGAGCTGCGTCCGGGGGCCGGAGGAGCGGGTGGGATCCGCGGATTGCGGCGTTCGCCGCGAGAGCGCCTTCCCGACGAGGCGCTCCTCTCCGCGTACGCGCATCTTGCTCGTGGCTTCGCGCAGCCTCTCGTGATGCGCCGGGTCCTCGATGTGGAAGATCCCGCTCGAGACCAGCGCTCCATCGTCGTCGAGCCGGAACGCGTGGCCGAGGGGCCAGCCCATCGTCAGACAAATGCCCTTCACACCCGCGCGGAGCGCGTCGTCGAGTGAGCTCGCGCGGTTGGCCGCGATCGCGGCTTGTCGCAGCAGCGCCACGTGGTCCGTCTCGCGGACGAGCGTCGCGTTGGTGGCCTCGAGTTCGCGCTCGGCGCGGCGCTGTGCCACGACGAAGCCTCCTGCGATGGCGGCGAGCGCGAGAATCGCGGTCACGCGATCGACCAGAGCCTGGCCCGCGCGCGACTCGGGTGGGACATGATTCACAAGGTGGATCCCCAGCTCTGGCAAGCTCCAGAAGACCGCCGTCAGAGCGAGCGTCACGCCCAGCCACGCCAGTGTTCCCCGGAACGGCACGACGACGGCCGCGGCCACGGGGACGACGTAGAGCCAGGCGAAGTTCGGGTCGTAGAAGCCACCCGTTGCGATGAGTGACACGGTTTGCACGGTGGTCAGGAGGCCGAGCGCCAGATGCGCGCAGAGCCCTGGACGCCGCGTGCGCTCCAGCAGGACCAGGTTGCCGAGCGCGGCGAGAGAGACGGCGCCGAGAAGGCCGCTGAGCAACGGGACTCCGGAACGCGCGTATTGCACCGCCGCGAGGACCGCGATCACCAGGAGCAGCAGGGTCGCGCCTGTGATGATGCGGACCCGGCGGATCGCGTCCGTGCCGATCACTTCCGGGTCGAGGCCGAGGCCGAGACCGAGGTCGAGCCGATCGAAGAACGGCCGGAGCGGCGTGAGTGTTTGGTGATGGAGTTTCATGGTGGCGTGCGGGGATGGCCCCCAGGGGGCATCGGCCGTTTTGGGATGGTTCTTTACACCCGTCTTGCGATCGGTGGGACGCCTGCGAGCCTCGTTGCCGATGCGTGAGGCGAGGTGGATGGGATGGCTCGCGGGGCTCTGGCTCTGTCTGAGCGGATGCGGCCCGGGTGGAGCCGGCGTGCTTGGCTGCGGTCCGGCGGTCGAGCGCCCGTCGCTGCCGAACCTCGTCCTGGTCACGTTCGACACGCTGAGGGCCGACCACGTGGGGGCTCGCGAGGAGGGCACCCCGTCCCTGACTCCGAACCTGGACGCGCTCGTCGCTCGCGGACGCGTGTTCGAACATGCCTTCACGACGATGCCGACCACCGCGCCGGCACACGCGTCGATGCTCACCGGGCTCCATCCCCATGAGCACGGGATCGAGCGCAACGGCGATCGCGTGAAGGCAGAAAACTTGCAGCGGGCGGCATTGCAGCGCCGGCTGGGCGAGCGCGGCTATGCGACCGGCGCGTTCGTCACGTCGAGTGTCTTCGGGCGCGACGCGATGGGGCTCGACGGCTTCGACGTGTTCGACACGGGGGAAGGCGGATTGAGGCCTGGCGCGGAGGCGGCGGCCGCCGCGCTCGAATGGGCCAAGGCGCAGCGGGAGCCGTTCTTCTTGTGGCTGCACCTGTACGACCCCCACTCGCCGTACGGGCCCGCGTCCGGGAAGGCGGCGCACTACCCGATCGATCTCTCGCGCTATGGCTGGGTCGACCCGTCGCACTACTCCGATCCGCACCAGCGCGAGGACATGGCTGCGCTCTACGCGGAGGGAATTCGCGAGGCGGATGCGGTGTTCGGCTCGCTGTGGTCGGGACTCGAGTCGCTGAAGGCGGACCCGTTGATCCTGCTGACGGCCGATCACGGGGAATTGATGGCCGAGAGACTGGATGTGACGGGTTTCGCGTATGGGCACGGCGCGATGCTCGGCCACGAGGTCCTGCGTGTGCCGCTCGTAATCGTGGGTCCCGAGATCCCCGCGGAGCGCGTCGCGGTCTCCGCGTCGGTGCGCGACGTCTACACCACTCTGCTGGCCGCCGCGGGACTCTCGGACCCGAGCGCTCGGGACGCGGGTCGGTTCGATTTGCGGGGTGCGCTGCCGGCACAGCGAATCGTCGGAGCGGCGCGGCGCGAGTTCACCGCGCGCGATCGTCTGAAGCGGGAGATCGGCCCCGCTGCCTATGCGCACGTGCGCGCGAATTCGGTGGCCGTGAGTGACGGAGAGCATCTCGTCGTTCTCGGAGAGGATGGCGCGGTGGCCGAAGGGGCCGACGCACCCGAGGCGCTGCTCGCGGCGGGCCAGGCCGCGTTGGCGGCACAGCGCACGGCGCGAGCCGGACGCGTCTCGGAAGAACTCGACGACGAGACCCGAGCACGGCTCCGCGCGCTCGGGTATCTGGAGTAGGCTCGCAGCATGGCGAGACCGCCCGCGGTCGCCGGGGAACCTGCGCTCCTCGAGGAGCGGATCCTGCCGTGGTCGCAGCGCCTCCACGACGCCCATCCGGTTTCTCCATGGCTCGCGGGTGCCGCGGTCTTCCTCGGGTTGACGCTGGCTTTCGCGGCCGCGGAGTTCGCGCTCGGCCGGCAATCTCTGCTGATCGATCCCACGCCGGGTTCGCCCCTGCTGCGCAACGTGCGTCTCGCGATCGTGATGTTCATCGGGGTCGGCTTTGGGGTCGCGGCCAGCCTGTTTCTCGTGCGCCGGGAGCGCGAGTCGCTTCGCACACTCCTTCCGCATCTCCAGCTACCGCCCGGCGAGGCGGCCGAACTCGAGGGTGCGCCCGGACGTCTTCGGCGCACGGCACTCTGGCGGGCCGGCCTGATCGGCATCGCGCTCTCCCTGCTGCTTCCGCTCCTCGCCGATCCCGCGCGCGTGCTCTACGACCCGCGCCAGTGGGATCCCGAGATGTACTGGCACCGCGTGATCCTGCTCGTTCTTGGTTGGTGGCTCGGCCGCGTCGCGGCTCTGGTCGCCACTCAGTCCATGCGGATGCGTGCTCTCGCGGAGCGCCTGCCGGAACTCGACCTGTTCGACCCTGCGCCGCTCCGCCCGTTCGCGGCGCAAGTGTCGAGCCACGCGCTGGTGGTGGCCGGAGTCACCGGAGTCCTCTCGCTGAACCTGCTCGAGGAAAACTTCGGCCAGATGGTGGCGGTGCTCGCCGTGATGAACGCCGGCTTCGGCGCTCTCGTGGTGCTCGGGCCGCTGCGGGGCCTCCGCGATCGGCTCCGAGAGGCCAAGCTGCGCGCGCTGACCTGGTGTCGTGGCGAGCTGGCGGATGCGGCCGCAGCCCTCGAGCGAGGGCCGGGCGCTTCGCCCGATTCGGGCCGGTCCGGTCGAATGGCGGATCTCGTCGCCTACGAGAGGCGAGTCGAGTCGGTCGCCGAGTGGCCCTTCGATGCGGGCGCGATCCGCCGCTTCGGCTTCTACCTGCTGATTCCGCTCATCTCGTGGTCAGGGGGCGCTCTCGTCGAGAGAATGATCGACTCGCTGCTCGACTGACTCCGCATCAAACGCCGTCTCGATTGCCTCAGATGCGGGAATCGGGTCGGTTCCCGGCGGCACAGTCGAGGGTCGCTGTTATCTTGGGGCGGTCTTCGGAGGCGGGCACGAGCACAGCCCGCCACCGTCGGAGGAACCGTGTCCGAGCTCACCCCCCAGCTGCGCGAACAGATCGAAAACACCATCCGTTTCCTGGCCGTCGACGCGGTCGAGGCCGCGGGCTGCGGACATCCGGGCGCGCCGATGGGCCTCGCGCGACCGGCGTTCGAGATCTGGAACGAGCACCTTCGTTTCGACCCCACCGACCCGGCCTGGCCGCTGCGCGATCGCTTCGTGCTCTCTGCCGGGCACGCGTCGATGCTGCTCTACTCGCTGCTCCACCTGTACGGTTTCGACCTGTCGCTCGACGACATCCGCAACTTCCGGCAGCTCGACTCGAAGACCCCGGGACACCCGGAGTACGGCGACACGCCCGGAGTGGAAGTGACGACCGGCCCGCTCGGCCAGGGTTTCGGCCACGGCGTGGGCATGGCGCTCGCCGGTCGGATTGCGCGGGCCCGCTACGGCGTCGGTGACGTGGGTCCCGGACTCCACCACGTCTACGGGATCGTCAGCGATGGCGACCTGATGGAGGGCGTCTCGTACGAGGCGTCGTCGTTCGCCGGGCACCTCGGGCTTGGGAACCTCGTCTATCTCTACGACGACAACCGGATCACGATCGACGGCCCGACGAGCCTCTCGTTCAGCGAGGACGTCGCGCAGCGCTTCGAGTCGCAGCGCTGGCACGTGCACAAGGTCGACGGCGAGGATCACGAGGGAATTTCCGCGGCACTCACGGCTGCGCGGGAGGCCGAGGACCGGCCGTCTCTGATCATCACGCGGACGACGATCGGCTACGGCAGTCCGAACAAGGCCGACACTTCGGGCGCACACGGCGCCAAGCTCGGCGGCGATGAAGTGCGCCTGACTAAGGAAGCGCTCGGCTGGCCGCAAGAGCCGACCTTCCTCGTCCCCGACGAAGTGCGCGCCTATCTGGCAGGCCGCATCGCGGCGAAGCAGAGCGAGCGGAAGGCCGCCGACTCCCGCCTCGAGGGTTGGCGCGAGAGCCACCCGGAGAATGCCGCCGCGTGGGACGCCGCGCGCGCGCAACGGGTTCCGGAGGATCTGCCCGAGCAGCTCGCCGCGGGCCTCGAGGACAAGAAGGCCGCGACCCGGTCGCACTCGCACGCGGTGCTCCAAAAGCTCGGCGAAGTGACTCCGTTCCTCGTCGGCGGGTCGGCCGATCTCACCGGCTCGAACAACACCGATGTGAACGCATCGGGCTGGATCGGACCGGGCGCGGACGGCGCGTTCGCCGGCGCGAACATCTGGTACGGGATCCGCGAGCACGCGATGGGCACTGTGGCGAACGGCATCGCGCTCGACGGCACCTTCCGGCCGTACGTCGGCACGTTCCTCGTCTTCAGTGACTACATGCGGCCGTCGATCCGGCTGGCCGCGCTGATGGGTGTGAAGAGTGTCTACGTCTTCACCCACGATTCGATCTTTCTCGGCGAAGACGGGCCGACCCACCAGCCGGTCGAACACCTCGATGCGCTGCGAGCGATTCCGGGTCTCACGGTGTTCCGTCCGGCGGACGGCGTGGAGACCGCCGGCGCGTGGGCGTGGATCGCCGAGCACGCCGACGGTCCCGCGATGCTCGCACTCTCGCGTCAGGGCTTGCCGCCGCTCGACCGCGAGACGGGCTTCTCGGTGCGCGATATCTGGCGAGGCGCTTACTGCGTGCAGCGGGGGAGTGATCACCCCGATGGGGTGCTGATGGCGACCGGTTCCGAGGTTGCGGTCGCGTGCGAGGCGGCGGAGATCCTCACCGGCGAGGGCAAGACGATCCGCGTCGTTTCGGCGCCCTGTCTCGAGCTGTTCGAGGCCGAAGGCGAGGCCTACCAACGGGAGCTGCTGCCAGACGGCGTGCCCGTGATCGCGATCGAAGCCGCCCGGGGTGGCAGCTTCTTGCGGTGGACCGGCAGCCAGGACGCGATCCTCGGGATCAGCGGGTTCGGTCAGTCGGCCCCCGCGTCCGACCTCGCCGAGCGCTACGGGTTCACCGCGGCGCAGGTGGCGGAGCGGGTGAAGGCAGCGCTGGCGTAGGCGCCCCGCCGCTTCACTGCGGTGCCAGCGCCGCGCTTCGCTAGCCCGCGGCGATCGCGCTGCCGGTCGTGTGCCCTCTCAGGGCGTCAGGATGTCAGGGCGTCAGGGTGAGCGTGAAGCTCGTCATCTCGCCTTGGGCGTAGGCGGTGTATTGCCCGGGCGTCAGCGTTCCGCTTCCCGTAGATGCGGCCGGGCAGACCGAAGGAGCCTGGTTCGCCGGGAAGCATTCGAGTGGCGGGGGGAAGCTCCCGAATGGGAAGAAGCCCCGCCACAGCGAGACGCGGTCACTGAAACCGTTGGGGCCGAGCTGGTGCTCGAGTTCGTAGTCGAGGTTTCCGCCCTGGACGACGAACTTCACTTGGACGGTGCCCGGGCAGGTGATGGTGCCCGTGATCGAGATCGTGCCGTCGGGCATGGCCGCAAGGTTTCCCTCGACACAGGGGCCATTTGCAATCAGCTCTTCGAGCACAGCGGTGCCTCCGCTGCCGCCGCCGATGGTGACGGTGGCGGTCTCTGAAGTTCCCGAGAAGTTGCTCGTGGCGGTCACCGAGAATTCCCCCTCCACGTCCCCGGCGGTGTACACACCGGCCTGGGTGATCACGCCGCCGGTCGCGGTCCAAGTGACGCTCGGGTGCGGTTCTCCATACAGGAGCGCATCGAAGTCGGACTCCTCGCCGGGCTGGAGTGTGATGTCTTCGGGCGTGACCTCGAAGCCGCGCACGACGATCGCCGTCTGGCAGACCTTGCCGAACAGGGCCGGGTAGTCGTCCGGGGTGAAGAGGCACGCGCTCACGTCGAAGACGAGCTCGACGTCGCCGGTGGGCGTGTACGAGAAGTTGATGTCGTCTCCTTCGAAGAAGAAGTCACCGCCCGCACTCTCCACCGTGCCAGTCGGCTCCACGAAGACGTGCATGCCCTGGTCGAACTGAATCGGCTCGCCGCCGATCGAGTAGCCGACCTCGACATGCAGCGTCGCGGGGACACCCGCCTGGGGCGACTGGGGGTAGGTGATGTCCTCGTAGAGGACCTCGACGCAGAAGTCTTCCATCACAGTCGCGAGATCGAGCCCGTTCTCGTCGGTCGCGAGGCCGAGCGCCGCGGCGATCCCCTGCCAGCGCAGCTCCGCCTCGGCATACGCGAGGTCTTCCTCGACGACGCACTCGACGTCGTTGCGGATCACGCCCTCCAGAAGGGCCGGAGCGGCGAGTGCGAGGCCCTCGTCGATGCGGTTCGCGAGCGCGAAGCCATCGAGGCCGAGGAAGAAGTCCGGGTCCAAGTTCAGGAAGGACGGGGCACCGCTCTCGGCGGCGAACCTCCAACCGACGAATGCGTCGAGTCCGGCGAGCAGCGCTTCGTCGCTGGCGATCGCCGCTTCCAGAAGTGGCTTCACGCCAGCGTCGAACCATGTGCTCAGCCAAGTGACCCACACCAGCGGATCGGCCTCGCCGACTGCGGGCATCTGATTGAAGTACTGCTGCTCGACGCTGCCGGCAGGCAGCGCCTGGAGCGCGGCGAGGTTCTCGGGCGCGACACTTGCTGCACCGGCGCCAGAGAAGTGAGTGATGCCCAGTGTGACCGCACTGCCGTCGAGTGAGGCGAGCGCGAGGTTCACGTTCTCTCCCGCTCCGCTCCAGCCGAAGCCGGCGAGGTCGGTGGGATCGGGCACGGACGGCAGCTCGATCGTGAGGGTGGCCCCAGCCCAGAGCTGGAGGCCGTCGGGGGCGAACTCGACCGCTGCCAGCAGCCCGCCCGTGAGCGGCAGGTCCGGGATGGCGGAGACCGGAGTGATCGTGATCGCCACCTCGGACAGGAGCGCGCCCTCGGGCACGCTGAGCCGGTAGACGGTGCCGTCGCCCCCGACGGCCGAAACTTCACCTCCCTCGGGTCCGATGTCCGCGATCGCGGCACGTGCGACCTCGGCCTCGGGGGTGATCGATCCGCAGCCGGGAACGGTCATGCCGTCGGCGGCGGCGAGCGCGTCGCGCGCGCGGCAGACGAGGCGACCGTCGGCACACTCGGCGAGTCCGGTGGCGTCGCTCGCGCCACAGGCGGGGAAGGCTGCAGGCAGGTCCACGCCCGCGCAGCGCGCGGCGGCCTTCGCGAGCTTCGCGGTGCACGCCTTCGCGAGTCGTCCACCGGCGTCGTCGTCGAGGCACGCCGCGAGGTCTTCGGCGCTGGCGATCGATCCACTCTTCAGCCCCGCCTTCTTGCAGCGGTTGAACGCCTGGACGCGCGCGAGTGCGCACTTCTGCGCGGCCTTCGCGACGCCGAGCTGGCAGCGCGCGGTGTCCTTCGCCTGCTTCTTGTCCGCGATCGTGGCGTCGAGCGAGACGCCGAGCAGATCGGACAGGGCGGTGTCCGCGAGATGCGCGGCGGAGTCGCCGAGGGTCGCGACGTCGACGGGCCCGAAGTCGGGCGCGGCCGAGCACTTCTTGCTCTCGGTGCTCGCGAGCTTCGCGAGCGCCTTGTCGAGCTTCGACTGCTGCTCGGCGAGGCACCCGGCGAACGAGTCACCTTTCTGCGCCGCCTTCGCGCAGCGGACGACAGCCTTGCTGCGGGCCTTCGCAACCTTGGCGAAGCCTCCATTGAGCGCCGTGATGCAGCGCTGCTGCTCCGGGCTCTGGGGCTGCGCGAAAGCGGTGCTCGCGAGGAGAAGGATCGACAGGGTCGCGATGGCGTACGGCATGGCGTGCTTCATTGAGGCGACAGCGTGAGCGTGAAGTCGTAGAACGTCGAGCTCGACGGGAAGTCGCGGAACGCTTGCGCGGGCGCACGAACGTTCAGGTTCCAGGTCCCGGCCGGGAGCGGGCCGCTGCCGGAGAGCAGGTTTCCCCCTGGACACGAGGGATCGCCCAGATTGCCGCTCTCGGTAATGCGGCAGCCTGCCGCGTTTGCTGAGGGGCGCTCCGGGAAGAACTGCAGCCACACCTCGTAGTCGCCGCTGCCCGACACCGAACCTGTGATGTCGAACTCGTAGGCGGTGTCGCCGGGGTCGAAGTTGAACTCCATGCCCACCGCGCCGGCTCCCTGGCCCGAGGTGGCTCCCGGGCTGTCTGGACACTCGGCCCCGCCGGAGGCCGTGCCTCCACCGAAGGCGGTGATGGTGATGACACCGGTGGCTTCGTCCACGTCCACGGTGAGACTGGCACTCCCCGTCCCGCTGCCTCCGTTTCCTTGGCTCGCGGCCAGCGCGAAGCTCGGGTAGTCGGTGATGTCCGCCCGGACGTCGTCCGACAAGAAAAAAGGCAAGTCGCAGTTGGAGCCGGACGCGAAAGCGGTGCCCCCGAAGGTCACGACGTCGAACACGAGCGAGGGCCCGGCGCCGTCGCCAATCGTGATGACGGCGGTCTCCGAAATCCCCGAGAAATTGCTCGTGGCCGTCACCGAAAATTCTCCGGCCACGTCCCCGGCTGTGTAGACACCGGTCTGGCTGATCTCGCCGCCTGTGGCGGTCCACGTGACGCTCGGGTGAGGCTCCCCGTAGAGGAGCGCGTCGAAGGGGAACTCTTCGCCGGGCTCGAGTGTGGCGTCTTCGGGTTGGACCTCGAAGCCGCGCACGACGATCGCCGTCTGGCAGACCTTGCCCAGCAGGGCCGGGTAGTCGTCCGGGGTGAAGAGACACGAGCCCACGTCGAAGACGAGCTCGACGTTGCCGGTGGGCGTGTACGAGAAGTTGATGTCGTCTCCTTCGAAGAAGAAGTCACCGCCCGCGCCCTCCACCGTGCCCGTCGGCTCCACGAAGACGTGCATGTCCTGGTCGAACTGAATCGGCTCGCCGCCGATCGAGTAGCCGACCTCGACATGCAGCGTCGCGGCAACCCCCGCCTGGGGCGATTGGGGATACGTGATGTCGTCGTAGAGGAGCTCGACGCAGAAGTCTTCCATCACCGTCGCGAGATCGAGCCCGTTCTCCTCGGTCGCGAGGCCGAGGCTCTGGGCGATCCCCTGCCAGCGCAGCTCCGCCTCGGCATACGCGAGGTCTTCCTCGACGACGCACTCGACGTCGTTGCGGATCACGCCCTCACGCAGCGCCGGTGCGGCGAGCGCGAGGCCCTCGTCGATCCGGTTGGCGAGTGCGAAGCCATCCAGGCCGAGGAAGAAGTTCGGGTCCACGCCCAGGAAGGACGGCGCACCGCTCTCGGCGGCGAACTGCCAGACGACGAACGCGTCGAGTCCGGCGAGCAGCGCTTCGTCGCTGGCCATTGCGCCTTCGAGGAGTGGCTTCACGCCGCCGTCGAACCAGGCGGAGAGCCAGGTGACCCACACCAGCGGATCGAGCTCGTTGCCTGCGGGCGTCTGGTTGAAGTACTGCTGCTCTACGCTGCCCGGCGGCAGCGCCTGGAGCGCGGCGAGGTTCTCGGGTGCGACGATCGCCGCGCCGGTGCCGGAGAAGTGGGTAACGCCGAGTGTGAGCGTGCTGCCTTCCACAGCGACGAGCGCGAGGTGGACGCCGTCCCCGGCGCCCTGCCAGCCGAAGCCGGCGAGGTCGGCGGGATCGGGCGCGGAAGGGAGCTCGATCGTGAGGGTGGCCCCGGCCCAGAGCTGGAGACCGTCGGGGGCGAACTCGACTGCTGCCAGCAGCCCGCCCGTGAGCGGCAGGTCCGGGATGGCGGAGACCGGAGTGATCGTGATCGCCGTCTCGAACAGGAGCGCGCCGGAGGGCACGCTGAGCCGGTAGACAGTGCCGTCGCCCCCGACGGCCGAAACTTCACCTCCCTCGGGTCCGATGTCCGCGGTCGCTGCACGTGCGATCTCGGCCTCGGGGGTGATCGAGCCGCAGCCGGGAACGGTCATGCCGTCGGCGGCGGCGAGCGCGTCGCGCGCGCGGCAGACGAGGCGTCCGTCGGCGCAGTCGGCGAGTCCGGTGGCGTCGTTCGCGCCGCAGGCCGGGAAGGCTTCGGCGATGTCGACCGCGTCACAGCGCGCGGCGGCCTTCGCGAGCTTCGCGGTGCACGACTTCGCGAGGCGGCCCCCGGCGTCGTCGTCGAGGCACGCCGCCAGGTCGGCGGCGCTGGCGATCGACCCGCTCTTCAGCCCCGCCTTCTTACAGCGGTTGAACGCCTGAACGCGCGCGAGCGCGCATTTCTGCGCGGCCTTCGCGACGCCGAGCTGGCAGCGCGCGGTTTCCTTCTCCTGCTTCTTGTCGGCGATCGCGTTGCCGGGCGCGGCGCCGAACAGATCGGTAGCAGCGTAGGTCGCGAGATCGGTGCCGGCGCTGCCGAGCGCGCCGAGATCTGCCGGGCCGAAGTCGGGGGCGGCCGAGCACTTCTTGCTCTCGGTGCTCGCGAGCTTCGCGAGTGCCTTGTCGAGCTTCTGCTGCTGCTCGGCGAGGCACGCGGCGAACGCCTCCCCCTTCTGCGCCGCCTTCGCGCAGCGGACGACGGCCTTGCTGCGCGCTTTCGCGACCTTGGCGAAGCCTCCGTTGAGCGCGGTGATGCAGCGCTGCTGCTCCGGGCTCTGCGGCTGCGCGAACGCGCTTCCCGCGAGCTGGACGAGGACGAGCAGCAGAGCCCCTGCGGGGATGCGACGAGTGATGATCTGCATGGCGGGCCTCCGGTCCCACGGAGGAGGCGCCATTTCTCGTGTGGCGTCGCCACGCGCGCCGAGGCCTGTGAGGCGTCGACGAGTGTCAGACCTGGGCCGGAGCGGCTATGGCCTCTCGCTCACGACCACCACGAGGTCCTTTCCGAACAGAGTCGCGTCCTCGCCGTCGAAGCCGGGCAGCTGCGCGAGCGCCCGGATCTGGTGCCGGCCCTCCGGGACGTCCTCGACGGCGTAGGTCACGCTCACCGAGAGGTTGGAGGCCGGCGAGTGTGCCCGGCAGAGGTTCGGCTCGTTCTCGTGGGGATGCAGGCTCAGGCCGTCGAGTTCGAACCGCACCCGGAAGGACCGTCCGGTAGACGCGTTGATACGGCACTGCGCGGTGAAGGTGATCGAGATGTCGCTCGTGCCCTGCGTCTGGAAGGTGAACGACGGGATGTAGTCGATAGGCAGGGCGACGATCGCCGGCGGCGGCGTGTCGTCGTAGGTGCGGGGGAAGCCGAACGTGACCCACTTCTCGCCATAGCCCTCGATGAGAGTGCCGGTCGCTTCGTGGGCGCTGAAGATGCGGGTGATCGGTGCGTCCGCGACTGTCGGCTCTGTCACGGCCGGTCCCTCGACGGGTGCTTCCGGCGGAGTCTCGGCGGTGTCGAACGAGTGCACGGCGGTCTCGTTGCGCGGCTTGCAAGCGGCGCGGATCTTGAAGCGCCCGGGGCGCTTGTCGCTCTGGCAGACGACGAGGGCGTCGGCGGGGGCGGCGAGGGTGACCGCGGCGAAGAGGAGGGCGAGGAAGGCGGCGGGTGAGAAGCGTCGGATCATGCGCATAGGGTGCGCGACGTGGCTCCACGATGCTGTGAAGGGCTTCCCCCGTCCAGCAGTTGGCGCCTTACGCGACTTTCCAATCCGTCTGCTTCTCCGGCTGGTAGCTGCAGAGGTGGCCGGTGCGCAAGGAGGTTTCCAGGTGGCGTGCGAGGTCGGGATGCACCGCCTGGATCTTGGCGAGTGCGGTGCGGAGCCGGTTGTAGACCGCCTTGCGCGCACGCTCCGAAGGCCCCGCGGCGCGCCGCTCGCGGCCACCGAGGCCGACGCCGGCGCCCAGCTCCGCCGCCAGGAACTCGATCTCCTCGCGGAGCCGTTCAGTGCGGCCGGTGTCGTGGAAGCGCTCGGCCTCGGCGAGCTCTTCGCGCAGGGAGTCGAGCTGCTCGCGGTACTCGGTGCGCGCCTGGGGATCGAGGAGCTCAGCGTCGGTAGAAGCCGACAGGGCTTCGCCCGGGGTTCCTGCGAGTTCGAGCGCCGGCCACTCGCGGCCGGGCTCGCGCAAGAGGCTGGCGAGGCATTCCAGACCCTTGTTCGTATGAAGGCGCACCTCGCTGCCCTCGAAGCGGAGCAGCCATGTGTCGCCTTCCGACTGCATCAGGTTCTCCTCGTCGGAGTCCGTCGGCGACACCGCGGCCGTCTGGACGTCGGCCGTCGGCTCCGGGAGTCCGTCGAGCAGTGCGCCGGCGCGTCGCGCGACGAGTGCGAGGTCGTGCGCTTCGGCCGCGGCGATGGCCAGCGCGAGGAGATCGCGTGCGGTCTCGGCGTCGGGAGGCTCGTTCCGACCAAGGAGGAAGCACGCCATCTCGATGCGGCTGTGCGCGAGACACGGGACGGTCTCCATCGCGGCGTCGAGCTCGAGTGCGCGCTCGAAGTGCACGCGCGCCTCGTCATCTCGCCCGAGGCAGGCCGCGAGGCGGCCTAGCGTGCGGTCGGCCGCGCCGTAGCAAAGGACCGGGCCGAGGACGGCTGCGCGGCCGGAATACGGAAGGAGTCGGTCGTAGGCCTCTGCGGCGAGCTCTCGGTGACCGACCTGGGCGGCCGTCTCGCCGAGAAGGTGGAGGTTCAGCAGCAGAAAGCCGTCGCTCGGAACCGCGGCGAGTCCGTCGTGCGCGATCGTCTCGAGCTGGGCGCGCGCGTCGTCGGGTCGCTCCGACTGTGCGAGAGCCCACGCCAGGCTGATGCGTGCGGTGTGCAGCGCCGGGAATCGCGCGACGCTGTTCTCGAGGGCCGGCAGCATCTCTCCGAGCCGGTCCTGCTCGCGGCGCAGCATCGAGAGCTGGCCTCCGAAGACGGCGAGTGCATCGGACCCGCCGGTACGCTGCGCCAGCTCCAGCGCCTCCCGAATCATTCGCTCGAACTCCTCGAGGTGACCGTCGAGGAAGGTCTGACACGCTCGCGCATGAAACGGGACGAGGTGTAGCGCGGGCTGCCGGAGCTGGACCACGAGGTGGTCGAGCCGATCGAGAGTTCCCCGTAGCGCGCGCCGGTCGCCGAGCTCGAGCTGCTCGCCGAGCGCCGCCTGACCGGCGCGGAAGGAGGCGAGAAGGTCGCCGGTCTCGCGCCCGAGCCGGTCCAGCTCCGTCGCGATCGCCAGCCGCTCACGGAGATGCTGCGGCTCCCAGAGTGCGTAGTGCTGCGCGTCGAGGGCGAGCAACAGGGTGGCCCGGTCGCCGAGGCGGCGAGCCATTCCCACTGCCTCGGCGGCACGCTCGGCCCCCGCCGAGTCGCCGCGCGCCAGGCGCGCGAGGAGTCGGGCACGTTCCCGGCTGTCGGTTTCCGGGAGCCACGCGAGCGCCTCGATGAGCAGCGAAGTGGCGCGCTCTCCGCCCATCGAAGCAGACATCGTGATCGAGGTGTGCGCGGCGGGGAACGCGAGTGCCGCGCGGGCGAATCGTTCCGGATCTCCGCATTGCCGGGCGAGATCGCTGGCTCGCCGCAGCGTCGCCGCCGCCTCGGCGCGCCTTCCGCAGCCGCGCTCCGCCTGGCCGAGGCCGATCAGGAGGTCGCAATGGAGCTCGGGTCGCGGCATCGGCAGGAGGTGCAGCACGTCGAGCGCGCGGGCGTAGAAGTGCGCCGCATCCTCTGTGGCCCAACGCGACTCCGCCTCCTCGGCGGCACGACGTGCATGGTCGATAGCGGCTTCGGCGCCTCCGGCGGGCGCGGCGCGACAGGCGTGATGCGCCAGCTGTGCGAGGTGAGAATCCTCGGCCGCCGGATGCGCTTCCAGGGCCCGCGCGATCCTTCCGTGAACGTCGATCTGTTGTGCGGGGCCGAGATCGTCGTAGACGAGTTCTCGCACCAACGCGTGCGCGAAGCAGTAGCGGAACTCGGACCCCGCGCTGCGCATGACGAGGCGCGCCTCGGTGGCCTCCGCGAGGGCGGGGAGCACACCGTCCAGGTGGACGCGGCCGTCCTTGCCAGCCGTCACCCGTTGTAGGAGATCGAGTCCGAATTCGTCGCCGAGGACGGCTGCGTACTCGAGGACCTGCCGACATGCAGCAGAGCGCTGCTCGATCCGCGGACGCAGCGCCTGTCGGATGCCCTCGGGCAGCGCAATCTCGTCGACCTCGCGTTCGGGGACGACCCCCTGGGCGCTCAAGCTGCGCGCCGTCTCGAGGACGAACAACGGATTGCCGCCGGTGCGTTCGCAGACGCGCGCCGCGAGCGCGGCGCTGGGCTGGGCTCCGGTGGCCGAGCTCCACAGCGCTGCGACGGCGTCCCGATCGAGACCGGCCAGCGGGAGCAGCGTGCCGGTGCGCGCGAGGTCGGCGAGGGGTCGGCTCAGCGGGTGGGAGTCGTCCACTTCGACGTCGCGGTAGGTCGCGGCGAGCAGGAGTGGCGCGTCGGACAGATCGCGTGCGATGAAGGAGAGCAGCCGCAGGGATCCCTCGTCGGCCCAGTGCAGATCTTCGAGCACGACGAGCAACGGGATCTTGCGGGCGGAGCGTCGCAGCACGGCGGCCGCCGCATCGAGCAGGCGGAAGCGGGCCGCGGCTTCATCGAGTGGGGAGGGTTCGGGGAGGTTCGGGAACGTGCCGCGCAGGTCGGGAAAGACCGCAGCGAGGACGCCGAGTGGAATCCCGAGCTCTTCGATCAGCCCGAGCGTCTCCTGACCCTCGCTCCATGCCCGGAAGATCTGCGCCCAAGGCCAGAACGGTGCCGCGCCGCCGCCATCGAGGCAGTGGCCCACGAGCACGCGCATGCCGTCTTCGCGTGCCCGCTTGCCGAGCTCGCCGAGTGCACGGGTCTTTCCGATCCCCGGGTCGCCTGCGAGGAGCACGAGGCTCCCACTGCCGCGGCGCGCCGCTTCCGCAGCCGCGAGCAGCTCTGTGATCGCCTCATTTCGACCGACGAAGGGCGTTGTGGAGCGGTCCGGTGCCATCGCGCGAGCGATGATGCACTGAAATGGGCGAGGCGGGAAGGCCCCGGACTGGCAGCGAAAATGCAGGTCGGGCGCGAAAGGCCCGGCCGCGCGGGCAATCGGAGAGGGCGAGCTTTCGAGATCGAGGGGCGCCAGCGTTCGGACGATGCGGCGGGTTCGGGTCGTGCCTGCTAAATGATCCGATTCTGGAGGTCCTGGTGATCGATGTTGCCATTCTGAAGATCGTGGGTTGGTCGGCCGTGGGCGCGCTCGTGCTCGGCTGGCTGATCGTTTCGTTCCTGGGCCAGGGTCGCGCGCGCTCGCTGATGGCAAGGCTGGGTTCGCTGTTCCTCTACTTGGCGCTCGCGTGCCTGTTCACGTCGCTCGTGCAGGATGCGTGGGCCGATGATCGCACCGCGCTGCTGATCCCGTTCGGCTTCCTCTGGGTGATCTTCCTCGCGGGTCTGACGATCAGCCTGATCAAATGGATCGGCGAACTCCGCGGCAGCTCCGCCGGCGACGCCTCCGCCACCCACTAACTAAATTCGGGGACGGTCTTAAGAAGTTTAGAAATTCACCCCGAGGGGTGAATTTCTA